>VAPL010264405.1_pt1 | contig 37088 bp, 89 predicted proteins | sample 3395061 | NCBI WGS metagenome assembly VAPL01 (sample SAMN08290444, study PRJNA428436) | hydrothermal vent metagenome | isolation source: Deep-sea hydrothermal vent chimney 2 | place: Pacific Ocean: Juan De Fuca Ridge | depth 2182 m m | reverse complement strand
TCATTTTATTTTCCTCGTTCATTTTATTTTCCTCGTTGTTTAAAAATTAGTTGTTTAAAAAATTAAATATCAAATCGTTCTTTCAGAACTTCATCTGGAACGATTCTATCTTTTTGTAATCGTTCCGTTTCTTCTTGTGCTAATCGTACATCGCGCGCAAGCCGAATAGCGTCTAGTGTCGGGTCAGGTTCACCAACTTCTGTAACCCATACCTGTATAGGGAAGTGTTCACCCATACAACCGAAACCTTCACCCACCAGAGCAGCACATACGTTTGCAGCACCCTCTTCTGTACGATGGGTATCGGTACTTACACCATCGCCGTATCGTCCCAGATAATGTTTGATGTCCCATTGAACATTACTTTGCCATCTGTCACTCATCTAAAGTAAACCTCGTATACATATGCAAGGGCTATGATTATTAACACCCCCCAAAAAAATTTTAAATAATATCGTACACCATCATAATTAATATTTCTGGTAAGTATCTCATTCGAACCTCATCACTTGTGAATCATCACTACACAGCTTTCCTTCTCTTTCAATAGACGCTTCCCATTCTACAATCCATGGATACGTCTTAGCATATTGTATGTAGTAACCAGCAGCATGCGCGTGCGCGGATGATTCTAAAGCAAAATAGAAAGCCCCTAATGGATACTGCTGTCCCACATTAGCAATGTGCATGGTGTAGTTCAGTAAATAACCTATACCCGATTGTTCAGAATCAACATACCAACCATGGATGTTGTCGTCTGTGGGGCAGTTCAAATCATAAAATCCAGCAAATGCCATTCACCACCCCAGCTTCTTTGACTCGTCATTAAGCGCCGCTGCGACTTCTTCCGAAGTATCTAATAATGTGTGAATTTTGCCACAAATGCTATTTGCAATCTTTTCACGTGCGGCGTCGTTAACGAATCCCAATTCTTTCTTGAGTTCATCGCGAATCGTTTCTTTAACTGTTTCACATACACTTGTCATTTACGAAGTCTACCATACTTAATTTGTAATTGTCAAGAGAGTATGGTTTTTTCTTTCATAGCCTCTTCCCAAACCATATTCATAACCCCCCATCACAAAGCCGCTTGCCAAAGCTGCAAGCGCACATTCGTCCAGAATTGCGTTTCTACACTGACCAATCAACAGCCGCAACTTGACCGCTATCTCACCGTCTATTTGGCTTTCGACACTCATCGTATTGCCACCGCAACTAATTCGTATGTCTGCACCCAACCACAATTATGCCGTGTAGTTACATTAACAGCTTCAAACTTACCTTCTTGGTATGGGTTTGCTATTGGGGTAAAACTAACAGCTATACCATTTTGTGTTTCGACCGTTATCATCATATCGGCACTAACGCATATGCCATGCACTTCATAAGTATCTGACCATTCTCCATAATCTATTATATGGTATTTTTCCCCGCGCTTAATACTTTTAATTACACGGTGCTTACCATGCACTTTGCCGAAATGTTTTTCCAACGTTATGTACAGATTAACTTCGGGTTTCTTCTTGCGTGCACGCATTTGTTGAAAAGACGGCGGAACTTTAACCCCACGCATCGCGTGTGCGCTCGTAGGAACAACTGCTACAATTCCTAACAGTTTTAAAAAGTTTCTACGATTCATTATCTTCACCCATGGTTTCTTCTGTAATAGGTTCGCGACCTACCGTAGTGCAGGTTGCACTTATAGTATCGCCCCATGTATTAGCAGTAGCAGTAACCGTAAGAGTATCCCCAACGCTGACACACCCTGCCAGCACTCTCGATATCGCCGCTGCCGTAGTGGGTTTTCCACCGCAAGCACTGAGCAACATCAACATTGACACCACCATTAACTTTTTCATTGTTCTCTACCGAACTTACTGCAGTCGTAGATAGGTTTAACAAACCTATCTACGATAGTTACCATGTCGGATACTTCACAATTATCCAAAACGTGGTCAACTGCAATTTGTCGTTTTTCTTCTGCTTGACCAATAAAATAAATCAACACAAAAATAACGGCTACCAAACAAGTGACGATAATATTGAGAGGGTTAGTAATTTGTTTTATTAACTCCATACTTCTATTCTCCGCAACACCGCAACGTAGAACGCATGTTCATATTGAGATACTGATTTACCATTGTCGTTGTATATTCTACTGCGATAAATGAACTGCAATGAATCTAAAGTATAAAATTCTTTTTCTTCATCCAGAACCTCTTCAATATACTCTGCCGTCCCTTCAACAATTCTAATCTTTCTCATGATTCGTACTCGTGTAAGTAGCCTTTGGTGAATGCGTCGAACATTAGTCCAACGGTGGTATCCCGATTGCTGTTCTTACTGACAACAATCTCTTCGATGTACTCTGGTGTGTATATTTCGTAAAACGCTTGCCTAATATCGGTTTCGAGGATATCAAGCAGCGCCAGTTCACAATCTGTGTCACCTTCTACGAGTTCGCTATGTTCTTTTGCTAAACCCTGCGCAATACCAATAATTACTTCAAGGTGCTTATCCGTCAGGAGGTTACTAAGTTCCATATCCAGCGCATCGCGAATCTCCATCAACAATTCATAGTTCTTACCTTCCACTTCCGTGTCGATTGTACCCATGTGCGAACAAACATAGTCGCGCCATGCTTGGAAGAAACCAAGAACACCAACACGCTGCATCAGGTCGTATGGTGCTTCTTCGTCATCGTCGTTCATTAATCGTTCAACAACAACTGCCAACTGCTCATAGTTTTGCCACGGGTTATACGCCTCATGAAATTCGGCTATAAGTAATTTGTTTGTATCATGAACATCCCGCTCAACAACCACATCACTGATGTCGCAGCAAAACAGATTAAACCGCAACATCGCCTCGGTTGCTTTCTGTTTAACGGCCAAAAAATCTTCTTCTTTATCGCATACTGCGCAATACCAATTACTCCTGTGGGCGTTGCGACCTGCCATACATTCAAGGTCACAGTTATGCTTTTCGCATCTTAAATTCATACAAACTCCATCACTTTGGATTCTACTGTTTCATTGTGCTTTAATCTATTCCCCTTCTTACAGACAGCTACCAGTTCATCCTGATACGGGTAAAGCGTGCCAGCATTATGGTAATAATCAGCAGACGCGAATATTGCTTCTTCGTATGAATCGAACAAGTACGACATTTCTTTGAGGTTACCATCACCCCACAGGTATGGGCCTAATAAGGCATCAGCACTAACCAACCAACCAACTTTTTTTGTCACAGGAGGCGCATATAAGCGCGGCAATCGTAATTCTATCATAATTGTTTAAAGGCTCCCTGAACCGTTTTGATAATACGACACAAATAGTCGTATTCTGGATTAACCATCTTGGGTAAGCTATCCACACGGTTATACGCATCACCACCATACATAGCATCCATAAAATCATAGTCGTTCCACGGCTCGTCCCGGCAGCTATAAACAACACCTTTTTTATCCGCCTGTTCCCGAAGTGTATCAACATCATAGACATCAGAAGGTATGCTGCTTAAGTTCTTGGCAATGTAATGTTCATCACAGGAACAAAAGAATTCCTGAATGTTACGTTTACCCATACCACCCCAATAAGCTGTCCACGATTGCCCGTAGCAGTCGATGGTAATCTTACCTTGACTCGGACCAATGTCCTCTGCAATAACAGTGACAGGGTCTAACCTATCAAGTTCTGTTAGTAGAAGTTTGGTTACCTTAGATGTCAGAATTATCATTATTTGCTGCCACGTTATATATTTGAGGGTCTGGTAATTTTTTGTCCAACCAACACAGTATGTTTTCGGTGTTATCAAATAGCCACCCAAACAAGGCGACCAATAGTATAGGGATACCCATTATAACCAGTCTAAGTAAGACTACCCATACTCTGGTCTTTCGTTTAATGTTCATCATATCAGCCATTTACTTATTTCGGATGCCTGCCTGCGTGTTTCGCGATGTGCGGCACCATAACCAGATGTTTCTCGTTCTATTCTGTCCAGAGACTTACGCGTATCATCAATGACATACAGATACCGTTCTTCTAACCAACCATGGTCAAAGATAGTACGACCTATACTGGAACCGCGCTGAAAAAGCTTATCAATTTCATGCACACGAACAACGATGCATTCAACATCTACTTCCCTTTCGCGCAGCAGGACTTTAACCCTATCAGCTTCCCTTACTTCATTGAAGACTATTCTATCACCGTCCTTCACACTTTCCACCATGGAGAGAGTACGTCCGGTGCACCGTGCACTTCTAAAATAAATTTCCATCGCGCCCTGAACAGCCGCACCAATGCCAAATAAATCCATCGTTAATCTGCCTCTTGTTTGATGAAGAACACACCGTCCTTACCAAACCCTTTATAAACCTTTTGCGTCAGGGGAGACTGTCCCATGACTATCAATGGCATCAGGGTTTCAATGATTTTCACAAAGCTATCAAACTCCACACCGAAGTTATCATAGATATATTCATCCACATCTACATCATCATCCAGATTGCCAAGACCACGGATTAGTTCTTCTACATCAAAATCGCTTATCATAATTTTATACCGAATTAGGGTGATACAGTATTCCACAACTGGAACACCAAACATGTTCAACACGCTCGTCGTCTTCTTTGTCCATCCCCTTGACTTCTACAGCACGTTCACGCGTCCATGTAGTTGGATTGCCAAAAGAATCTTCCTTATACTTACGCAACAGAGCTACTTTAGGATGACCACAATGTAGGCACCGTGAAACCTTCTGGTCTATTACATCATCACTATCAATCATCGTCAACCTCGCCTTTTAGTGATGCAGAAATAACCACAATATCTTCCTTCATGGCTTTAATTAATTCTTCGGCATCCGTAGTATCATACAACAACATCAATTCTATAAAATGTTCACTGTCTCTCATGCTAATCGATATCCCGAATAGTCACAGTCTGGACAATGGATATTCTTTTGTGGTGGGTTAGAAGTTAAAATTGCGTTATTACTGTCCACCAATTCTTTCCCGCACAATGGGCAGCCGATGCCGTTAGGTCTTTGTTCAAGGTCAAAGGTAGAACCTACCTTTCCCTTATTATGTTCTTCGAGTGTTTTAAGTGTTGTCATAATAATACATCTATACCATTGATAGTTCTAACTATATGGATTTCATTAAACTCACCAAGTCCAACATTCCATTCAGGTTCAAAACTAATTGATTTGCCATCACTGTAAGTAATAACGATTTCTCTATCCTCACTACAATAAAAGTTATTGCAGCTGGACAGATTGTCCCATGTAGTAGAACAAAAGTCAATCCATTCCGACTCAGCATATCCAGTATCAACGCGATATTGGACATCGTCTGCCAGACACGATAATTCAGATGTTATGATGATTCCACCTTTTATGGGTTCCTGTGATGGTAATGCCAAGACGGCACTAGGTACCACCATCAACCCAAACAGTTTTAAAAAGTTTCTACGATTCATCGATGCCCGCCTTAAATTCTTTCATCATTATAAATGTATCTTTATACATGTTGTACAGTATCACAATAAACCCAATACCGCCAGCAATTTGTATAATTAAATATTCGGGTGGTATCGTGTCCCACAACACATACGCACCAAAGGTAGCCAGTGGCACCATGACCAGTTGTAAAACAATCCGTATTGTCAGCATGCCCATCATATTATATGTCCAACTGTTCAATGCACCACTTAATACGTTCTTGGCGCCATTCATCAATTGTTTCACCAACATCATAGACATATGGTCGCTCGTAGCTATTCCATAAGTCCCATAAGTCTGGACTCTGTTCAAAATAATTTTCGATGGCTGCACACTGGCGCCACGCCCATAGCTCATGCGTTTCATCAAACCCACAATAGAATGGGTCTACGTGCTGTTCTTCTAATATGTCATCACCCGACCCAGTCTTACCCTGATGTTCTATGATGCTAAAGCCATAGTCGATGTCAATTAAAATATTTTTAATTTTTTCTTTAAAAGCCACTTCTCGACTCCGCGCATCTTTAACATCTAACCGCCGCGCCACGAAAGAGTCCCATTCTTCATCGCATTTGGCTTTTTCTTCATGGGACTTAATAACTTTTATTGTTTGTACAATGAAATCATATTTCGAAACCACACCGTCCTCGTATGTGGCAAGCTCAAGCATTACTTTAGATTCAAGTGGACCTAAGCCTTCATCCAACATTGTATTAATAACGTAGTTTGACCAAACGCGCCAAGTAGTATGGGTTGTACTACCCAAGAGTGCTGCTGGATGTTTGCCCGTTAAATTGATTAATTCTTCCACCACTGCTGCCAGCTGATAAATATTATAGTATGGGTCATACACAGCATCATCTTTGATAAGGTCTGTTCCATCATAACCCATGACTTCGGCACAATACAGATTAAATTTTTTAATATCTTTGACGTTCATTTCTTCATTCACCAATCGTTGATTTAGTGGTACCGTCCTTAGATAGATACCGATTATTCATATCTTTAACACAGACCCAATATGCTTGGAACTGTGCAGGTGACAACCCTTGTGGTGGTAAAAGATGATGGAACTTATCCATCATATAAATTCCATCACTTGTGATTCTGTGGTTTTGTTGACTTCGGGTACCACAGCTGCCTTACTAGCTTGCCATGCGGCCATATAAGGATATTGCCTGCACCAACTATCATAATACTCTTCCGCATGTTTATGACATTCTTCTTCACTTTCAAAGTGAATATCTGTGGTAATGTCTATTTCACTAAGGGCGGCGAGTTCGTGGCGATTACCATTAAGCAGATAAACCATACCATCTTCTTTACTATAAGTACACCACCGACCTTCGCGATCACCATCAAGATGTGGGGGTATGAGGTTGTGAAATGTTAATATTCTTGTATGCATTTATATTTTCTCCTCTGGTTTATCAGCAAATCCTAATATACTCATTTCTTTTTCCAACGATTAATTAAAATGTTTTTCCAGTTCACAGTATAGTACTGGACGCCATATCGACTACCCCAACATTCAACAATTGGTTTATCTTCTGGATATTCCCACAACAATAATGTCATGGTGCCCTCGGTGGATTTTTTTCGTTGTTCTCATTTTTCTTTTTCTGGAAGCCGTGGTAGGTTGTTTCATCTTCGCCGAATATTGCCCACCATGGGCTTTCAATTACTGTATACATCCAACGACCGACTTCTTTCTTTAATGCTCCCCCACAGTCGGGGCAGATAGAAATGGGCATAGGTGGGAGTCGTGGTCCCATTATTTTGTATTCGCCAGCGTAATCACAAGCAACGCAACACATTTCGTTTATGTACTTGCCGTATTTTAGTTTAATGGGTTGTGTCATTAGGATACACTCAGTTCTTTATAGATTTCAACTTCTGATATATCAGCAAGCCCTAATATTTCAGTCGCCAGATTAAATATTTCAGTATCATTATTTGCGATATAGCCAGTATTGTATGATGCTGTTTTAATTCTAACAGGAAAGCCTAATTCTTCTGCGACCTGTCGTGCTTCGGCTACGCTACCAACAACAACGCCAATGTTCATTGTGTTGTCACCGCTTGTTAATTTGGTGGATGCTTTCTGGACACTGTCTAATGTTGGGGGAGCGGTTTCCAACTTTTCAAAACTATGGTATGTCCGTTCATCACATCCCAATGATAGCACATGCAACCATGAAAACACATCAGTATATTGCCATCGACCAACAACAAGCATGAGTCCAGCATCCCCACATTTTGGGCAGGTATCGGGATATTCTAATTTTCTTTGTGTATATGAGTTGTGGGTATAGCCACAAGCATCACAGCATAATTCTTTGGTATAGTTTAAATAACTCATTTATCGCCCCGATAATCGCTGCAGCCGTTTTATACTTTTTTCCAACTGCTCGATGCGTTTCAAAAGTGAAGATGGTTCAAGGGCTTTCTGCCGCATAATTTCTTTATGGGAAGGTACCGCAGGAAATTCGTATGGATTGTGTTTCATATTTTCTGAACCGTTTAAAAACCGTGTGAGAACTATACCACGAAGGTAACCTAATGTCAATGAAATTTTCTAAAAAAATTTCTAAAAAATTTATAATTACTTAGTGGGGGGGTAGGGGACACATAAAAAAAATTAATCAAGGGGTCGTTTTGAAAAATGAGTAACCCTATAGGGGGTAGTATAGCATGGGGGTGGGGGTGGTGTCAAGTACCGTTCGTCGGGTGGTGTCACCCATAGTTGGCATGGTTCTTAACAGTTGACACCATTGGCTACCTGTGGTAGCTATCAAGGTTGGCATGGTTAGTGACTGTCACTAACCATGCCATGTTATACTATACCTCCGTTGTTGATAGGTTAGTATATTCGGTGTGGTTCACGCGTAATGCTGTGATGCTTTCGGCTTTGAAGTCGCGGGGGAATAGGTCGCGGGTGTTGTCTACTATGTCAGCCATAAGGTCAGCCGATACGTCCATGCTGTCAGGGTTGCCAGTCGCTTCGCTTAGTAAGCCCTTAAACACTGCTATGCTTGCGCGTTGTTCGTCTGTCATAGCGTCAAGCTGTTTGGTTACGCTTGCCTTGTCGATGCCTGTACCCTTGCTGTCTGATAAGCCTGTAATTAAAGCCTTGTCGATAGCCTTACCGTCTAGCAGATACGATACCTTGCCAGCTTTCAATATAGACGTGTTAAGATATACCGCGCCTTTGTGGGTTAATACTGGCATCCCCTTTATAGCGAACGTACCCCAACGGCGGGGCTGTACCTTAAATGTGGGTTTAAAGCCTGCCACCTGTAACTGCTTGTTACGGGCGTTTTCATAGTTACGGTTTACCATAGCGACCGCGCCTGTCATAACCTTCGTCACGCGCCCCTGCATAGGGTTCTTTTTACCACCAGTTAATACTGGAATAGTCGAACTGTCAAAACCGATGATTAACGCACCTTTGTGTGAAGCCTGAAAAATTGATGATAATGTTTGCATGTTTGTTTCCCGTTGTTTGTTGACTGGTAACTATTATACACCCATTGGGTTACAAGTCAACTACCGTTCGTCGGCTGATAAAAAGGTCTACTTTCTTAAAGTGAGCCATTGCGTGCCCCCGCCGTATTGTAACCTATATCGCTGTATGTTGTCAAGTGTTTTTCCATTGGGGCATAACCACCACAGCTATGCCCCGCCGATTGGAAAACTTGCTTTTATGTGCGCGCTCGTGTTACCTTCCACGCTTCATATATATGGTGTTGGCGGTTTTCCGTCCAGTCAAAAACCGTACCATTAACAACGCCCAAAACATGTTTATTGACAAAGGCAAGAAAGTAGCCGCCTTTCAGTTTGCCGCCGATTGTTTTCGGTGTAAACTTTGAACCGCTTTTCTGTTTAAGGTTTTTGACTGGCGTTAATTCAAAACCATGACTACGCGCCGCCAATAAGATTGACATATTAGAAACGCCTTTACGGTTCACGCGCCCCATGCGCGCCATTGTTTCATGTGCCTGTTTATATGAAAGGCGGCAAGCTATTGCGATAGCCATAACGGAACAGTCGTTATGTTCATTCTGTGCTTTGCGGTATCTTGACTTTTTCAAGCTTTCATACTTGTCTGCTTTCATGTTTGTTTCCCGTTTCGTTATTGACTGGTAACTATTATACACTATCGGGAAGTAATGTATATACCGTTCGTCGGTGAAACGAAAATAGACAAGGCTTGACAAGTTGTCAATATTCCGTATAATAGCCGTCAGTTATTTGCGCCTCTGTCGCTTTGACTTTTTACTGCGATTCAGCTCTTGCCATGACGGGTTATATGGTATATGGATGTCTGGCATATCCCAATCTGATATATTAACAATAGTAGCATGTACCATTGCGCCACAAAAGAATACGCGCCCTTTGGCGGCTCTGCCATATTCAACGTTCATTGATTGTATTCCCCTCTGTCGCGTCAGGTCCACCCTCATGAATTAAGATTCGCGTGCGAGCGTCGTCAGGGTTATTGAATATGGTTATAGGGCTGTCCAACTCGACAAAGTTCATAATGCCGCTGTTAAGTGTATGGTGTCGGCTTTCGAATACAACACCCGTATATTCTTCACCAAAATATTCACCTTTTACGTTAGTTCCGACTTTCATAATTGTTTCCTGTTGTTGACTATGGGTATAGTGTATCCCATAATCATAACATTGTCAATAGCGCAATCACACTATCGTCACACTATTATCACACCATCATATGTTGGTAGCATGATTGTCACGTCATGCCCATATGATGATGCACGGGGTTAGTCGTTCCAGTCCTTACACGCTCGTTGTGAAATATAATAGTTTGCGTAAGGGTCACTCATGCGATATTCTTTAACCATTTCGCGTGCCTCTGTGTAGGTTTCAAATTCGTCTACTGTTTCTAAACCGTTTTCATCTTTGCGTTGTATGTAACGTAGTGCCATGATTGTTTTCCCGTTGTTGACTATGGGTATATTATACCCTATTATGTTACAAAGTCAAGTGTTTATTTCAAGGCTTCGATAAGGTCTGTTAATAGTTTAGATGGGTAATAAAATCTATGACACTCATAGCTTAGTTTGCCGTAACGATGCTCGCCCACTGTTGTTAGTGCAGACCACTCGCTTTGCATTTCGACGAAGGGTAATATTTTAAGTAGCAGGGCGGTGTCTGTTGTATAGCCTTCGATGCTCTGCTGTAGCTTGAGTGCTTTCTTAATCTTTGACATGATTTTTTCCCGTTGTTGACTATGGGTATTGTAGCAAGTCCATTTGCTGCTGTCAAGTTAATTATATGTATTGACACCAAGCCCACACTGTGTAAACATAGGGTTGCCGTGTCTATAATTGCCGTCATTATAATAAAGGATATAATGCACAAATTCATGTTGTAAGATTTCTTTGTCGATGCGTGCGTCGCGTTGGAATCCCGCACCTAAACTGTCAGTGTTGACAAAGATAAGGTTAGAGTTTACAATCCAACCGCCCCACGGCGCACCATAAGCACCATTGAAATATTCTTTATAGCTAACATACTGGATGGTGACATCCTGTGCGGTCATACCCATACATGCCATAGTGTCAGTGAATACGCTAACGATTGTTTCAAATGATATGTACATGCCTGTTGATGGTTTCAGGCTCACACCGTAAGCACCTGTGCTCGTTGTTGTGGTTTCTTCCTGTAGTCCGTCAGCGGTGTTGTCCACCGAACACGCCGCAAGGGCTGTGGTTATAATTAGTGCGATTAAATGTTTCATGATATAATAGGAAAACAACCATTAGCATATTGGTCGGTGTGGGGTTCGTGATAACCGCGACCATATGTAGAGGTTGCAGTCTCCGCCATACCGTCAAGGAATTTGTCCCAAAATGCGAGCTGTGCCTCATTGTTCAGTACATACAAGTTCCATTCGTGTGGGCTGTTGATGCCACCAGTGTGAAAATCTTCAGGTGTTGTTCTCATGATTTGTTTCTCGTTGTTGACTATGGGGATATTATAGCCTAACATCCCCACCTTGTCAAGTATTATTTTACTGTTTCGTGTGCTGCCGCTTCTGGATGTTCTCCAGCCTCTACGACTGCAAGGTCACCAGATTGATTGAATACAGCATAAGAATATTTCTTAGTCATTATGCTTCGGGTGATATATGAATTATCCCATGACGGCTTAACTTCGGTCAGGATGCCAGAATAATTTCTACCTTCCCACGCCGCCAGTTTTCTGTTAAAACGCTCAGGTGGGCGAGGTGTGCCGTCAGATACATGTACGATAGTTCCGATTGCTTTTTCGCCTTGTTTTAAATTCATGATTGTTTCCTGTTGTTGACTATGGGGATATTATAGCCTAATATCCCCACCTTGTCAAGTATTAAACCCAATTAGGGGTTCGTGATGATGCTGGTAAGTTTTCCAACCATGCGATAACATCCGCTGGAACTTCTACGTGTAACCACGATGTGCCGTATTTGTACGGCTTGTCATCTACGATACACTCAGGGTCAGGACTCAAACCCGCCGCTTTCAGTGCGATAACTGCGGCTTGATAATGTGATACGGTGTGCGTATTAACTGGATTTTCTTTTAGGAACTTCTCCTGTGCTGGACTACCTGCTGTCATGTCATTTAAGTGCCAGCTTTCCCATATTGAATGTAGCTTGTCGATTTGTTCTTTTGATAAGTCGCCAGCAATACGAGCGTCTTGAATATAGTCTTGAATTTGTCCGGCACTACCTTTACAGTCGCCAGATTTAAGTGGACCTTCTACACCATGAAGGGATAGTCTGCCGTCAGTGTAAGATGCCTCTACGAATATTGGATAACCACAATCTTGCATGTCGCCGATGTATAATACTTTTTTCATAATGTTTTCCCGTTGTTTGTTGACTGGTATCTATTATACACTACTGTAACCTAAATGCAAGTATTATTCACGAATAAAATAACCCCCAATAGGCGGGAAGTCCTAAAGGGGGTTAGGTAGTCAACAACGTGGGTCGTTGTTTGGTTGTAGTAATTTATGCACGAAAGTCGATGTCACCACAATCCTCAAGCAGTTCCCAAATTTTGTTCATTGTACCTTTGCGAACATTCTTAGTTTGCATTAAGAGTGAACCGTCACCGTGGTGGACTTCGATAGCACCGTTGTTAGTTTCGATTACGATATGTGAAGCGCCTGCGGCTAGACCTTTGTTCATTGCTTCAGTTGGTGATAAGCCGTTTTCTGTTAAGTAATTTGACATAATGTTTTTCCGTTTGTTGACTGTGGGTATATTATAGTATAGTATCCCCATATTGTCAAGTATTAATTCCTAACTTTGTTTCTATGATTAACACCTCTGGTTCTGTCGGTAAGTGGTCAACTTCAAACAATAAAACATAACCAGCCGCGCCTGATATGTCACTGCCTTTAAAATCCCAACCCTCTGGCAATATAGCATTCCAGTCGTAGTCAAAAATTGTGTCGTCACCGCACGCCTCTGTCATTTCGTGATGGATGGGTAACAACAAAGCTGTTTTAATTTGACACCAGTTGCTTGAACTCATGACCAATAACCTCGATACATCCGCCTGATAACTTGCGCCTTGCGTTTCGGTGATAAACACATTGGATTGTGTTTATACATTGAATACCGCATTTTAGTCTGCTGTAATTTGCAACCGTCGAATACATTGACGTTGCACGATGTTAGTGTGTTATGCTTAAACATTATTTCATGGGCAACAAGTAGTCGCCTTCCACCAAGTAAATTGTAGTGCGGGTGTTACTATACCAGCATGCCTCGTTGACAAATGCACCGCTCTGCTCGATGATGAAGCATGATTGCTGTTTTTCTTCACCTTCAAACTGTATATTATCCCAATGACCGACAACACCGCTGATGAGTACTGCCGCTCTCCGACCAGTTACTGCTGCTTTGATGGTGAGATTCTTGTCGCGTATAATGAAGCCGTTTGACATAATGTTTTCCTGTTGTTGACTGTGGGTTAATTATACCCTATGAAATATTACTTGTCAACTGTTCGCTGCTTTTCTTTTATTTTCTTTTTAAAGGCGATGAGTGCGCGTTCCAATTTTGTTTTTGGATTCTCTTGCATCGCCTTCTCGACGATGATAAGGTCTTGCTTTATTGGTGCGGCTTCGGTTTCACCAGCACCAGCGATGGGTGCGGTAATAGTTAATACTATTAGTAATAGTAATTTCATAGCTGTCTCCATTATGACGTAAAGATAAAAAGCATACTATCCGAAAAATTAGCCAGTAGTTCCTTGCATGTTGTTCTGGTTTCTGCTGAGATGCTGTCGTCAACACTAACGCCAAATAAGTAGTCGCTGTCGATATGCACTTCGTCACCAATGTCCAGTGTTGGGTGTTGCGATGCGATAAGCTCGTCTCGTAGTGTTGATGTTGTGTCAGATACTACAGTAGTTTTAAATGTTTGCGTTCTCATGATTTGTTTGCCGTTGTTGACTATAGGTTAAGTATAGCATACTATTAAATAGATGCAACCATTTTTTCAACTATTTGTTTAACGATGTTTGGTGTCAGGTGGTCAACTGCTATGGTGTTTTCGTAACAGTCCATTAAACCCTTGTCGCGTCCATAGTCATAGTCTGTGTTGACACCAGAATAAAAATAGATTTCGTCGTTGCCTGTTTTATTGCGTATGTTGTCAGCACTAAAAAACATTGCGCGGTGTTGAATAAAGAATATGTCTGTGTTGCATTCTGTTTCGCCTTCTGATAATGTTTCGGCAAGCTCGCTATGTTTTATGTCGTATAGTTTGCCGTAGCTTATTTCGTCACTGTTGTTGTCGAGTTCTGTTTTAGTGAATAAGCCATCTAAAGCCGCACGGTTGTTTTTGATAAATGATTCACGGGCGAGGCTGTAGTTATAATTGATAGCGCGGTCAAGTTCCTTTGTAACAGCCTCGTTATTTGGATATGTGCCAGATCCAGCTACGTCGCAAAGTCGCAAGATGCCAGTAAATTCTACACCGCCGTTAGTGAATGGGAAAAAGCCGTCACGAGATACGTGTTCAATCTCTTCAATATTACCTGTTGTGTCGAAGTCGGACTCGACTGATTCCAGAATGTTTTGGAATTCGTCGGCGAGTGTTTCGTTTAACCAATTTGGGATGTGCATTGCTTCCATTGTTTTGTGCCGTTGTTTGTTGACTGTGGTTATTGTACCCTGCTGATGTGGTGTTGTCAAGTATAAATTAAATTAAATAACTGTTGACTTTGTAACCTAATGCTGTATAATGGTGGTACAGGTTGGGAACGGGGGAACGCCAAGGCTGGCCAAAATAAATCTTGACATGTACCAATAAAAAAGCGCGAACACCAATTCAGTGATGCTCGCGCTATAAACTCATGCTACCATTGCAGGGCATTTTGTCACCTGCTAGTATGGTGGTTAGATAGGCTTCAGAGTTTTCAGTCAACAACCTTGGTTGTATTTGACCGCGACCTCCGCCATGATAGGCGAAGGGTTTACACGTTAGTTTTTAGCTTTCAGTTCTGCTACTGTGCAAGGTGTCCAAAAAAGGTCGATTTCGGCGGGTGTAGTGGTGATGATTTCGTCTATGCTGATGTAACCGCCGCCAGATAAACCCATGCCGATATTAGCAATACCAAACGCTTGATACTGTGGCTCATCCGCTTCCATGTCCTTCTCGATGATGTACCAGTCACAGTTGCCGTAAAAATAATGTAACATGATAACTTTGTCGTCCATGTCTACGCCGTCAGTTTCATAAGTCTTTGGCATAGTCTTTACAATGTTAGCCATTTCTTCAAACTTGCCGATGAAGTGGTCTGCCTCTTCGCTGTTACGCGCAAGGCGTGCCATTGTCTTAATCTGTTGCTCACCGATGAAGTCTTTAAGGATGTGCATGTTAGGGCGTACTGTGTTAATGTCGTTCATGATTTTGTTCCCGTGTTGTTGTTGTTGACTGGTATCTATTATACAGTGTTAGGTTACAATGTCAAGAACTTTTTGAGAATCTTTTCATTCTTTTACTTCGCGTTTTTGACTGTGTTATATTATACATGATTATAGACAAGTGTCAAGTGCTTGGTAACATTTATTTTCAAGGTTTTTTAAGGGGAGCCATTGTGTGCCCCCGTCCCCAACCAATGACTTATTATAACCCAATTAGGTTACAAAAGTCAAGTGGTTTTATAGTGCTGTTGGTGTTTTAATTTCTACAAATTCAGGGTACAATGGTTCACCATCTTCACAAGCCATTGTAAGGTTAGGGGATAATACCCCTAACCAGATGATGAGATTAGCTAAGTTCTTCAAGGTGTGTACCTACATAGTCATTTAACCCTTCGCCTGTGTTTACGTCGAAGTGCATGGCGAATGGGCCCATGCCACCGAACTCGCCTGATATTGCCATTCCTATACCATTGATGATGTTGGTGATAGTTACGTCATTGCCACGTTTACCAGCCTCATAAAAGTATGCGTATGTTTTGCCTTTTTCTAACATGATGTTTTCCCGTTGTTTGTTGACTGTGGGTATATAATACCCTATACTTAAACGCCTGTCAACTAAAAACTTTAGATATCAACACTCAATATTGTTTCAGCAACACTCAATAGAGTGTATGTTGTTTCGCTGTGTGGAACATAGACAGTTTTTTTAGCCTCGTTTGCCATATTTGCCCTGCCGTGGTTGTCATAACATACCAAATTGTGGAAGTCCTCGAAACATATTTCACTATCCAAGATTCTGTATGTAGTAGCACCACTGCGTCGTATTAACATTAATTTTAACATTGTTAGTTCCCGTTGTTTGTTGACTGTGGAATAATTATAGGCTATTATGTTTCGTTTGTCAAGTATTATTCGTAAATACTGTCGATGATTTTAAGGGCTTGCTTGCGCGGTAAAAAGAACTTGCGCTCGAATGCTATAATAATTTCACTACTGTACAGGTACGCTTCGTCGCGATGCTTGCGCTCCAATAACCATTCAATTTGTTGGTCGGTGGAATTGCGAGCAATCTTTGCCGCGCATTGAAGGTGAAATAAGTTTCTTGTATCTGACATGTTGACTTCCCGTTGTTGACTGTGGTTATTATAGCAAGTCAACAACGTGTTGTCAACTTAATTTATGCGGTTAGTACCACAAAAACACAAAAGGCGAACGCGCAACCTGCTCCGATTGATACAGTTGCCGCTAATACAAGTGATACTGTAATAGAAGCGAATGCCGCCTCACGTTTTGTAAATGATATAGTTCGTGTCATTGTCATAATATTTCCCTCGTTAATTGACTGTAGGGATATAGTACACTATACTATATCCCTCGTCAAGTATTAAATTAAAACTATTGGCATAGTAGCCTTGCCACCTGTACAGTGGTGCATGTATCTTGCACCATTTAATATTTTCTTCATGCGTACCGTACCAACTGTAAATTCTTCTTGACAACAAGGGCATTGTACGCCAAACTTTTTAACATTGCGGGTAGCTGTTTTAACCTTGCTAGTGTCCATTTTATGACAGCGGGTTTCTTTTACACCGAAAGTACGCATAACAGCATAGAAGTTTTTACCATGCGATACGCGAATATAACCACGGCGTGTACGTTTGAATTCCTGACCATGTATAGCAAATGTTACAAGGTGTGCAACTTCATGCGGAATTGTTTGGTTAATGTATTCATCCATATTGTCTACTAATAAGCCCATGTTAAAATTAACATGCCATGAACCAGTGTTAGCAGTACCACCATTAGTACCACGTACTGTAAAACCAACAGACGGGTAGTTAAGAGATAAGTCATAGCGTTTGTTAGCTACGTCGATGAAATGGTGTGTAGCTGTTTCAACTGCGTGTTTGATTGCTGATGATGAATTCATAATGTTTTCCCGTTGCGTCGTTGACTGGTATCTATTATACAGTAACAGGTTACAGTGTCAAGCATTAATTTAATATTGACTATTGCATAGATGTATGTATAATAGGTGGGGTCAATAACAACACGGGAAAACATTTATGTTTTATATTAGACAGCGTTCTATTAAGATGCACGAAACGTCACGCGGGGTGGCATTTGCTGCCCACCTATTACAGAAAGGCACTGACACTCATTTGGGTATGGTGGAAAATTCTGGTCGTGGTGGTGCAACAACTTTTCTTGGCGCATCGCCCCATGTAGATAAAATGGTGCGTACTGTCGCTGACCACTTTGAAATATCTGTGGAATTCTTAATGGATTACTACATGGATATTGCGGCAGGGTTTTCGGGTGACACGGAAGATGACCAACAATTAATAGCTGCAATCGCCAGCTATCAACCAGAATAACTTTTTGCCAACCTTGAACTTAGTTAGTTCGGGGTTGGCTAAGTTTCTCCAGAGCACACGCTCGTCGTCACACAATTGTCCCATTTTGTCTCTGTCCTTTTGGATGCGGCGGATGTCAGATGTCGTAGGGAATATACCAGCGTCACACAATAGTCGTGGCAGAAAGAAGTTAGCTTCCTTTGCATCATCCTCTGTAATATGTATCGTCACCTCATCATCCAATACGCCAAGCATTTCCAGCGTCACACCTTCGACGAGTTCGCCTATCACAATATTATCTATTCGTTTCATCATCACACAATCGTCACAAAGTAAAAAGGGTGCAACCGAAGCTACACCCTTTATTAATATCTCTTTTTATATTCTCTTGGTCTGGTTTTGGTTTTCTTAATAAGCGTAATTGTCAAGCGACCGCTACATGTTACTACCCTCCAGTTTTCTTAACAGTTATATTTTCTGTTTACCTACAATTGCATTATAACACAATCGTCCCATTGAGTCAAGTCTATACTTTGAAGCCGTCACTCCTGTCGCGCTGGTGTACCACACCGTTTTCGTCAGTGTCTTGGTCGTAGCATTCCATGAAGTCGTCCAAGTTCGCCTCGACGTAGTTGCACATGCGCTCAAGCACGCGGTCATAGTGTGCGTCATGTGTTGCGTTATTTCTGTCCCGTGTTAGCTGGATGGTAAATTCTATTTCTTCTTTCGACATTAATACTGGCATGATATTATTCCTGTGATACTTTAGTTGATGGGTACGTGTCAACGATTTCAATTAAGTCGTCGTGCCACTGATGGAATTCTGAACGGCTTATCCACGTCTTACCCCCGTCGATAGAATATTCATCTACCATTGTACACGGAGCGGCACTGCGGTCTTTCCAGTTCTGGCGATGTAATACTTTGATAGCCATTACTTGAATTCCTGTAACATTTTAGATAAGATAATAGAACCGACAAGTGAACCAACAACCACAATGTGAGTCGCTGATGATACGTGTCCTAGAAAGAATGCTATAGTAACTGATGCTACTAATATTCCTGTTGACATATATGTTGATGCTGTGTTATTCATAATTGCTTCCTGTTGTTGACTATGGTTATTATAGCACAATAGGTTACAAAGTCAAGTGTTATGTTACTGCCGCGATGATGCGTGCAACCAGCTGGCCAGATAACCAAACTGTGTCGTCACCGATGTCTACATATCCACCGCCTTCGTCCCCAAAGAACTTTTCTACTGCTTCACAACTAACACCAAGTTCCTCTGCGATTTGGGGGATTACATCTGGATTCATTTCTGACATAATAATCTCCTAATAGTTGTACACGTCTGGAACATGGTTGCCGTTTAAGCCCCATTCATTTGCGTATAGTATTTCCATACCAAATGCTTCATGTGGCTTGTCGCGAAAATTAATTTCTTCAAAACCCACAAAACTGTTTTCGGGGAATTGATAATCTTCGGGGATTTCTGCAAAGCTGTCGATAAGGTCAAAGAACCCCTGAGCTTCTAATTCCAGACTGAACACAGCGATGTTGTGATTTGCTGTGTGCATACTTCTGAATTGCACTGCGTAGAATTGATCTGACATAATAATTACCTTGTCTGTTGACTGTGTAACTATTATAGGTTATTGTAACCTAAATGTCAAGTGTTAATGTACTAATGGTTTAAGTTCTTGGGGGACAAAATAGACTATTTCGATGGCGGTGAAGTATTCTTCAACTGTTAAGTTCCACGCCTGCATGACATCTTCGTCAGCGTAAATGCTACCGACAAGCTCATGTATCTCCTTGTCGGTGCATGTGTTCTTTAAGTGAACCGCATAATTTTCTACGTTTGGTTTGATGTCCATAGTAGTATTTATGCGTCAGGGTTATTATTTATTTTCCAGTAACCGTAAACTTCTTCTTCTTTAATTGGCGATACTTCGGTAGTGGTACACAGCTCACCTTCGCGTATACCATTTGAAATACTGTATGCGATGTGTTCTTTGTCGCTGTCTGTCAATTCCAAGTCGTCGTAGTCACGGTAGTAATATTCAATACGATGCAACATGACTTCTGCTGTCTTTGTGACTTCTGGTGCATCCACATTAAACTGTAACCATTCAACCACCGCTGCATCCATTGCAAGGGATAATGCTATTGAACACGCAGGTGATAGGTCGCCAGTTTCAGCTTCTGGATATGAGGCAGCGATGCTTTCCCAAAATTCAGCTTCGGCAAGTTCAATTGCTACTGCTAACCGTTCTTCGTCTTTGCTAACTATTGTCATGATTGTTTCCTGTGTTATTGACTGTGTAATCATTATAACAAGTCCATTTGCTATTGTCAAGTATTATGTTACTCTATTTCGTAACAAGATTCGGGGATAGGGAAACCACGCTTTTTAAGTTCCTTGACAGCTTGCATGTATTCGTTATACTTGCGTTGTGCGTATGCGCGTGTGGCTTCGCCGTCACAGTGTAGGTTCTCAGGGCTTAGACCACACTCGATAGATTCATACAGTTTATTAGCGTCAGCGGTGGTCAGTGCATTGATGTCCATTGTAGGCTCTTCACGGAAACCTGCGAACATATTTGTGCGGTCGATGATAGTTTGAAGTGCTTGCTTTGACATAATGTTTTCCTGTTGTGTTGACAGGTGCTATTATAGCAAGTACACTATGTGTTGTCAAGTATTATTTGAAATAAAAAAGGGGATGACTACTGCCATCCCCGTGCTTCACCAAGCGTCGTTAGTTTTAACCACGGTCGCGGTCTTTGGCAGTTTTGCCCGGTCGTGCAACACCAGTCTTCTCGATACAATTCTGATGTGTGCGCGCTAGGTTGCCCATAGCAGATTTTTGTGTTCCGTTCATGTATTCTTTGCGCTCTTTCTTCATTTCATTTATTTCCGATTGGGTTGTATGGTGATTATACTATATACTTATACATCCGTCAAGCCCTATACGAAAGGGAAGTGAAAGTCTATCTTATTAATTTCTTTCGCATAGTTTACTGCGGCAGCATTACGCAAGTCGCTACCAGTATCCTTATACTCTTTCATTGAGTTAGAAAAGACGCGCATAAATGTCTGCTGTAGTGTGCGGTGTTGACCTTGTAATGATTCGGTCATACCTTGTACCATGTCTTCCTCGCCGCCCATGACATTCATTTCGCGGATAAGATTATCCATGGCTTCTTTTACTGCTGTGACCCGTGATGTCATAATTATCTCCGATGCTGTTGACTGAAATAATAGTATATGATATTGTAACCTAAATGTCAAGCACTTTATTGCGGACAGAGAAAAGCCACTGGTTTGAAGCAGTGGCTTTTCGGGGGATTGCCGAAGGGTTTTTTTATCAATAGCGTCAACAACTAACAGAAAACCTACCTTCGGCGGAAACTGATGTGCGTACTTTACCACACGGTGTTCTAATTGTCAAGCCTTTAATTCGGTTAATTTATATGGTATGATTTGGTAAGCGTCATCCGTAGTGTGACGATTGTTCGTAATTACTTTGTAACCATCTATTTTGTCATACTTAACGGCGGTTTGTAATTCGCCCAATGTAAAGAACCATTCATAATTGTTGTAGTCAACTTCGACTTCAACATGTAAAACTATATCTTCGACTTCTTCACATTCTTCATATTCCATGTGGAAGTGGCGGACAAAGACGTCATCTATTTGGATAGCGTCAGCTTCATATAATAAGTCAAGTAAAGTTTTCGGCATTGTTCTTTCCTGTGTTGTTGACGTTAGGGATATAGTACATTATACTATATCCTTTGTCAATAATTATTTAAGAAGTTTTATTTCTTCTGGTGCGGGGAGTGTGCCACCAGTTTCAACAATTGTTACTTTGTTGTTTTGAACTACGATAGTCCACAGGTCGTCTGGCTCTTCGCCCTGCGCTTCAATAACACCGTTACATGTATGACCTTGCAAATGCTCAGATAGCCATTTACTGTTAGAATTTTTTGCGATTGGGTTTGCACTAAGAAAGTGGTCTATGATATATTCCATCCATACACCCGCTTCGTAAAACTTTTCGGCACCGTTCCATTCAATATATTCGCCGTCGTCTGATGCTACCCATTGACACCAAAGACTTGGCTGTGATTTGTCGGGGCTGTTAAAGTTGCGTATATCCTCGTCATGACCTTGACCAAAGTCACCGCTACCACCAACAAAATACGGACCTGCTTCTCTGTCCATTCTGCGGGTGTCTGCAAAGGCATTAATATACTTTACTTCCGCTGCTGTCATTGGTGGTGTAACTTTTATGCGACCATTAAAATCTGTTGTGTAACCCATGATGTTTTCCTGTTATTGACGTTGGAATTATTATAGGCTATCCTTAGCCTGTTGTCAAGTATTATTTTACTTCATCCCATTTGGTATTTGCCAGTTGCCACATGGTGCCGGTAATTTCAACCAACTTAGTTAATGTGGCAGTGTCAATATCCTCAATACTTGAAGGGTACATAGCATATAACCGCTTACGCGCTATTTCCAATTCGTCAAGCATAGTTTGTGGTACGCTGACCATTTTAGGTGTAGACATATTATTTCTCCATTACAATGTTGCGTGATGTCTTATTTGCTACTGTGATTTGTTCTGCCGTTGCCATGTTAATTTCCAGTTGTTGACTATGGATATTATAGCAAGTAAGATATGGGTTGTCAACATTTATTTTAAACAAAAAGAAACCCCAACTAAGGGGCTTCTTGATTTGGTCGATGGGCGCACCGTTAGGTACACTTCCCACATTAGCTTCCACGATTACTTGTTCATGACCGTTCGTCGCTTCTTTCAATGTAGTATTGACAGGTTCGCATACTTGTGTATGATTACCCCCTTATCACCCTCCGTTAATAAAATAACCTGTTCACGGAAAGGGGGTGTGAACAGGTCGCGGAAACATGTCCGCAAGTGCGCTTACGCGCCAAACTGGTTGTTAACTAGCCCCCTACACAATACGCCGTTAACCGAGGAACCTATCTAGTTCCCCTTACCCCCGACATAAACAGATATGCTTATCTGTCGTCGAAAATTCCACCGACTTCAAATGTCTCACCTGTCCCGACGATGTCGTCGAAGTTGTCATTACCATACGGATTAGTATACTCTTCTTCGCTGTAATTGTCAAGTAGTATTTCATCAGGTGAAGGTGTATAGTTGTTATCAACTTCAACTTCTTCTGTTATTCTGATATATACTTTATCAGTATTCATGTTGTTACCTTTTGTGGTTGTAGACAGCGGGGATACTAAAGCATCCCCGCTCGACTGTCAAGTATTAATTTGTAAAATTCTGTACAGCTGCCAGTTTTTGTTTCAAGGCATATACGTAGTCATCCACCGCTGTTTCCATGGTTAGGAAATCGGCTTTCTTTGGCTTGAACACAATATGAGTTGACAAGTATGGTAGAACTGGTTTACCATTGTATACATCCAACACGCGATAGGTTGTAGTATACAATCCAGCTTCAATGCCCATCTGTCGATGTGTTGCATAAATTGTTTCGGCGTAGCGTTTGCTAAGTTGAAATTTGGCAGTGATTTTTGCCATCGCGGTTTTACGTTGCAATCGTCGCATACCGTCGAGCATTTTGAATGCACGCTGACGTACTGAATTTATATCTGGAGTTCTTGCCATATTTTATTCCTCTGGAGGTTTATCAAAAAGTGCGTCACCGTCGTAAGGTGACTCTGGTAATTCTGCGGCAGCCCAATATCCCCACCACCCCGAATGCCGAGATTCTTTGTTGAACTTTCTACGGAAAACTATTTGTCCGTTTGCACTCGCCATGTCATTACAGTGGATGGTTACTAACGATAGCTCAGGTTTGTGAACGTATTCGTCTTTATAGTCACAGCCCATATCGCCCATATTGAGTTCGCCATAGAACCAATATTTTCCTTCTTCGAAGGGCATTGTACTTTGCCATTTGACATTAGGGATTGACATGATAGTTCGCCTCAAATTCACCAGTAGATAATGTGTCGTTTATGCTCTCGATAATTTCACGATTCATAAACCAGTTGACCGTATGAAGGCAAGCGTCTACCATTCCTTCTGTTGCGTAGTCTGGATGCTCAACGTCGAAGTCGATACGCCATGTGCCTTTAGAACTGTCACCCATGTCATATTCTGCGTAATAGATTTTAAATATATGAGATTCGAGATTTGATGTACCCAACTGAACCGATGTTGTATCCGTTTCGATTACAATTGCGTATTCACTCTCGTGTGTTTCCGCAATGACCAGTATGTCACTTTCCAGTACGCCTTCGCCGCTAAAGAAAGAAGCATCGTATATGTGGAACGGAATCTTTGAGGCTTTAATGGCTGCCGCCAATGCAAGCACCAGATTATCTGTTCTATCTGTTTGGTTGATGTTCATGTGTTTCCTGTTGTTAACTATGGATGTACTATACCCTATAATTAGCTAGATGTCAAGCACCAATTGAGGTGCCGTCATTTAATATGAATAAGTCCACTTCACTAAATGATTCACATGCTGTTGATAACTGTTCACCGACTTCACCCAAACCTCTGGCCCAATAGCCTGTGCCGTGTCCGTTGCGCGTCAGCCAGAAGTCATGACCCGCTTGCGACCATGTCATGTTGTCTTCTATAAGGTGTTGGTTATTCTTGACAAATGTCCAGCAGTCGATTACAATGTCCAGCATTGTAGTGTCGTCTATCTTGTCTGGACTGTGGTTGGTTTCTAATGTGTCGCCGTTGTCGTCTGTACTAGACCACATTGCACATGTAATGTAACCACCAATAAAGAATTCCATCTTGTTGGCTATTGACATATCTAAATCTGGCATTGTTCTTTCCTGTGTTTGTTGACTATGCAATGTATTATACATGTTACCTAGTAGTTGTCAAGTATAATTTAAATTAAAATAATGCTTGACTTTGTAACCTAATTACCTTATAATAGATGTACAGGTTGGGGACGGGGGCACGCAACCGCTCCCTAAAGGAAACCATTGGTCGATTAGGTTACAAAATAGTTGACATCGCATTATATATATGTAATAATAACCCCCATCAATAACAGTGTGAGAACGAATATGAGATTTTACAGACTTGAAGATGGTAGCGGCAGATACTTAGGTATGGAAGATAGTGTGTCAGACCGCAGCCTTGAACAAATCCCCGAACTCATATCTGGTGGGTTAATTGACACGTCGTATGAAAAGACATATAGTGAAAAAGATTTTCAACACGCAACAAATCCACCAGCAGCAACTTGGCACAACACATTAACAAATCATGCGATGCGTATCAGCAGCGAAGAATTAATGCAACTTGGTTTTCAGTTGGGTTATACTTACTTTGCATGGAATGGTTGTATATTCAAAATCACTAACTATCACCAGGATTTGAGTTATGAACTGGTTGAAGATATCTACGAAATCGACTTAGATAAAAATAATACTTGACAACCACGAAGCATCACACTATAATCACGTTATCGTCAACAATTAAAAAGGTAAATATTATGTCGGCATGGTTATGTTCAGACAAACACATTTTTGAACTTGCAAAGTACTACGTTGAACAGTGTCAACAGTATAAGGCAGCAAGTAACAAACTCACATTTAAAGCAGCCGCGCAGTTCCTGTACGACGAGAACTGCGAAAGCCTTGCCGCTCGTTATGGTGACGACTACACACCTATCAACATTCCAGAAAACTATGTACCGACTGTACGGAACATCTTTGCACTGGCTAAAACAGTAGACTGTTATGCTTACCAATCGTCTGAACATTCCGGTTGGGAAGCATCGAAGGCGAATGAAATATGTAAATCAATTCTATCACATTTATTAACTAACCATCCAGACTACGAAGCCGCGCCTTGGGGCATTGAGTAGCATCACATCATCGTCATAGGATAATAACATGTCAGAAGACAAATTAAAAGAATTCAAAAGAATTATGACTACGGCAGTGAAGGAACAATTTCAATTTCCAAGGTCACGTATCACAAAGAAATCTTTTGAACAGAAGTTCATGTGCGTTGCAGCAGGGCGCGACTGTTATGTCACACCACATACGGAAAATAGTGTTGACGAGGATGGGCACCCTACAATCGTCAACATGTCTTTGTATTACATCGAAGATGCCCACGCAGCCACGTGGTTAAAAGGCGAAGGTTGGATATTTTCAGACGAAGTCATTACAAAGGCTATCACACAGAACGCGTTTTTGTCGGACGCGTATCCCGACTTAGACAACGTCACACATTCATAGGTAACCATTATGCGAACAGAATACGTAGTAGTAGTATGTAGAGACAAATCAGGAATGCCCACGGCACCCGTATACAAAATAGAAGTAACCGACGAACAGTACGACTTAGGGTACCACTACGACTCAGCAATGTCCGCAGCAGTAGAAGACGGATACGAAACCACAATACTGAGTCATTGCTTCGACAATTCAGAACATCAAGAATTGTTTGACACTGTAGCGTTCTTACGACTTAAACGAAAAACAGAAGAAATTAAATAGGTGTACAAGGCGGCAGCATTTAAATGCATTCTCTCACACTAGTGCAGCTGCCGCCTTTTTATTTTAAATAGTTCTTGACAATTAGGTTACAAAAGCATATACTTGTTTCAAGTTAATCAACAGTGTGAGAGCTATGATGAATCTAACAGAAGAACTATCTAAACATGGTATTACTGAACGTGGTAATACACTCCTTATAGAATACGAAACAAGCAGCACTGCTTTCTATGCAGAAATAGAAGAAGGCAAATGGCTGGAGTTTGTTGTATCACCAGAAAACTATCCTGCCGCCTACTGTGCTATTCAAGATAAATCCCTATCTGAAATACGCATGCACATCGAAGAAAACTTTGGAAACCATTACTTCTTAAAGAATAACATTGGTGCTAATACTGTGAACAATCAACCAGTAGACTTGGACTATGTTATGGAATGTGTACGCGACCAATTATATCTTTATCGTGACAACAAAGGTGCGGATACTATTACATTCATTCATAATTTTCTTGAAAGAAAAGAATGGACGCTGGACATCACAGACATTGAAAACCTACGACAAGAATCAGACGAGGCGTAACATCATGGCTAATTTTTATGGTAGTGCAAGAACAAACTATTTTAAAGTTAAAGACAAAGAAGTATTTTTGAAAGCTTTGGAACACGTACCAGACATCGAGGTGGTAAATGAAAATACACCACCATATAGCAGCGAAGGCGTAGTACCAGACGACTTCGACTTTGGCGGCATGGGTATCCTCGTATCAGAAGGTGACTGTGGATGTTTCCCTTCGTGGGGTTATGACGGCGACAACGACGAAGAACTGGAATTTGACTTGCCTATATTAGTCAGTGAACATTTAGTAGACGGCGAGGTTGCTATCTTCATGGAATGCGGCGCGGAAAAACTACGCTATGTTACTGGATGGGCGCAAGCAATTAACAACAAGGCTGAAACTAAATTCATCTCACTGACTGACATCTATAGTGTAGCTAAGGAATTAACTAACCGCCCCGACGACATAACCCACGCCGAATATTAATACTTGACAATAGCAAATGGACTTGCTATAATACCCACATCGTCAAACAACAACAGGAAAAGAATATGAAAACACTTAACCTTACACCCGAAATCAGAGCAGCATTACTTCAATCAGTTGAAATGTCAATCGACATGTTTAACGACATGGTACTTGACCCTATGTGGATGACCCCCACACAACTCCGCGAGCTGGCTGGAAAGTCAGACGAAGAAATCCGTGCAACATTTACTAAGAATGGTGACGAAGTATTCAAAAACATCGACCAGTTGGTATCTTTACAAATTCTTTATTCTGAATTAAAAGCTGAATAGAGTTGACAATAGCAAATGGACTTGCTATAATGATTACACAGTCAACAACAGGAAAAACAATGTTACACAACCTCGAAGAATTGAAAGACCTGAACATCGACTATGACGGCGAAACTACTTTCGGCGCATACACAATTAATGTACAGCCCGACAACATGGTAGAGTCACCCCGCGAATGGGACAACTTAGGAACTATGACTTACTGGCATCGTAACTACGTCTTAGGTGACGTAGACGGTAGCAGCGAATACTCTGACCAAGACATGTTTTGGTATGACCTTGCAGGCATCGAAGATACAGACAGCGTTAGCCTCGACAAAGCAATTGAACTGGCACATAAGAAAAATGTTATTTTGCCGTTGTACTTGTATGACCATTCTGGTATTACAATGAGTACTAGCAGCTTTTCTTGTCAATGGGATTCTGGCAAAGTAGGTTTCATTCACATGTCACACGAAAAAATTCGTTACGAATTTGGTTGCAAACGTGTTAGTGCAAAGATCCGCAGGCGCATAGAAGGTTACTTGCAAAATGAAGTTAAAAGCTTTGACGACTATATCACTGGCAACGCCTTCGGCTTTAGTATAACCAAAGAAGAGGCGGACGGTGAAGAGGTAGACGTTACCTCTGGTTGGGGATTCTTAGGAGAGCCAGAAGAATACATGTTTGGTGAAATTAAAACTGACATCAAACTGGACATTGAACGCTCGCCTTGCCAACACGAATTATTTTAAACTAATACTTGACAACATACAGGGGATAGACCATAATATCCCCTGTAACGTCAACAATCATTAAGAGGAAAACATTATGGGTAATCGCGCAGTAATCGTATTTGACGAATTCAATCCAGAAAGTGAAGCAGCAGCAATTTATGTACACTGGAACGGTGGTCGTGACTCAATCGAAGGATACCTGAAAGCAACACGTATTCTTATGGGTGATCGCTTAGGTGACGAGGCGTATGCGCGGGCACGCTTGTTTCAAGTCATTGGTATTTTCATGGGTGGTTGTCTTAGCTTCGGTATGGGTACTACCCGCTCACTGACTGGACAGGGTGACAATGGTGTCTTTATTGTCAACAGCAAGACTATGACTATTAAAGGTCGAGCTGAATGGGAGCCTGAATGTGAAGAGCAAGAGGAGCACGACGTAAATAAATTCACCAACGAAATCATTAAACTTATCAACGTCATGTATACTGTGCACAATGAGGAAAGTGGTAAATACAGTCAACTGGACATGCTACCAACAGCAGAAACCTTTGACGGTGGTGAAGAAGCGTAAAATAATACTTGACAATAGCAAATGGACTTGCTATAATACCCACATCGTCAAACAACAACAGGAAAAGAATATGAGGTTATCAAACTACGACAGTTTTATCGACCCATCAGATGTAGAAATCGAAGCGGATGAATTCACAGCAGCCATCGAGGAAAAAAAGGATGAAATTGCTGGTGCAAAAGTTGAAGTTAAAGGCGCAATAATTGAAGCAGACAGTGAACTTATTGCAGAAACTTCAAACAACCTTACAAAACTTCAAGATGAATTAGTAGACATCGAAGCCGAAGCAATGAATATTGTTGAACTTCACGAAGAATGCGAAAACTATGCTTACGGCAGCACCCTTATTAACGAAAGTCAATTTCAAGAACACTGTAAAGAGTTAGCTTACGACTGTGGCGACGTCCAGCGTGACGGTATAATGTCTGCTTACATCGACTGGGAAAGATTTGCAGAAGATTGTAAAGTAGACTACACCACAATTACTTTCAGAGGCACAGACTTTTATGTACAAGGATAGTTGACAATAGCAAATGGATTTGCTATAATTAGTCATCGTCAACAAACACAGGAAATATCAATGCCAAATAATACATCAATCGAACTTCAAATATCTGGCGACGTGAATGTGCTGGACTTATTCATTGCTTCGCACATTATACCACTGAGTGAACCAGACAAGTATTCGGATGAAACAAACCACTTTGACTTCAATACAATTATTCCGCGCCCTGCTTTATATTACCGTAATGCTTTCGGTGTAAGTGCTGGAGGTGCTGGTATGTATGGTGGTGAACATGAAAGCAAAGATGAAGAACTGCCTGCTAAACTTTTGGAGAAGTATGGTTCTTCTGACTGGTACGACTGGTCTGTTAAAAATTGGGGTGTTAAGTGGAATTCATACGACAACCTTCTGAACATAGACACACGCGGATACAACGGCACAGGTAGTATCTTGTTATGCTTCCAAACCGCATGGACAATTCCCGAAGGTATCTTTTTAGAACTTATGGAACTGTATCCAGAATTGACCTTTGAAGTTGAATGCCTTGAAGAGGGTGGTGGTTTTGCTGGTACTATCATGTACGCGGATGGATTTGCAGATGAAAGCCAATTAAATACCGACATAGAATCTTGGCGCGAAGTTGCAACCAATATACTTGGCTACGAGTTCGACGAGAACGGTGACGTAATTTAATTATTGACAATAGCAAATGGATTTGCTATACTTAGTCATCGTCAACAAACACGGGAAAGGGTAATGAAGTTGTCTTGTTTGAAGATTAACAACTGGAGATAATTATGTCAGATGTAACATACATATTAGTGGAAGTGGAAGGTACTGAAGATGCTTTAGGTGTAAAGGCAGCAATTGAAAATCTAAGCAATGCAGAACAATCTTTTTACGTTACCGAAAGCACAACGGTTACTTGGGCGCACCTTGATCACTACGGTACACCAGTAATCCATTTCCCTTAATCAACGGCTGGGTGTGTCGAGAAGAAAATCGACGGGCGAAAGCCAGCCCCAATGATTAACTTAACTATTATTTTGTGAGAGGATAATATCATGTCAGACCCATTAGTACGAATCCATTTAATTTCAGTTCCTTTAAGTCGATCCAGCATCGACAAGCTACAAGCACTGGTGGACGACCTTGGCGGCACTATACTTGAAGAAGTAACCACCGACGCTGGCAGCGAAAAGATAGCCACAATTATCTTTGACCAAAATCTTGACAATTAGGTTACAAGTCTGTATACTGACCCTACCTTAAATAATTGTGAGAGATTATATGAAAAACAAATACGCACAAATTTCTTTCATCGCAGATGGACATATCAATCAAGATATTCTAATCACTGAGCCAAGTATATCGGCAGAACAAATCGTAGAGATGCTTGGCACTGGCGAAGCTATTACTACAATACAGGACGGCGGCGGCGTGGTTCGTGTAAGCGACTGGAAAGTTATCGGCGAAGTCTTTGGTACTGAGCCTGAAATGGACTACCGCGAATATCAAGTTGAAGGCGACTATGAACTGGTACAGCCTGAACCAAAACCATTTAACGGTTCGCGTTTGGCGTGGGCTGGTGCTATGGAAGAGTTTATCTATGAACCCGAAAAGTCCCTTGAAGAAATAACAGAAGTGCTTGAAGCATCGCTTGACCGTGTACCAAATCTTATCCTTGAAGAAGGACACATGAACTGGACGGGCAAGCAGTTGCTACGCGAAATCAACCTATTGAAGAACGGGCTTAAAAACTTAATGGCAGCAGCACACGACGCTGGCAAAAACGGCAAGGAGATTATCTAATGGCTTTAGAAATCCCTATAACTATCGCTAGTGTAATAGCGGTAACCTACGGTGAACGTGTCCCCGCTTATGTGGATGGCATCGAACACTTTATCTTTGTCGGTGAACCATCAGCCACTGAACGCGACGACGTGCTTCAGTGCGCATACGAAATGGTGGTGGACTGTACTGACCAACTGGAAGATGAAGAAATCTACGACGCACTACATACTGCTACCCTTGGTGATAACAAGTGTGTTGAATTCAAGGATGGTAGTGTATCTGTTCATTGGGAGACACGACTATGAGTTACATCTTACTTGAAGAACCGCTAACAGCAGAACACTGCCGCAACCAGCCAAATCAATTCGTTACTGGTATCGTTACAGTTAACCTAAGCGTAGTTATTGAGAACACATTCGAAGGCTTTCTGAATGTACTCGAATTTGAAATGTTGGGCGACGTTGGCATACTGACTGACATTGAATACAAAGTAGTTGGTAACGGCATGGACGACATGTTACATATTCGGGTCACTGGCTTCGCTGACTTAATTGGTGACTACGACCCCAGCATTTATAACTAAAGGTACAATATACAATGTGTTTAACGCCTATTATTACATGGATAAATGCCGAGAATACTGCGCCAGCACAGGCAGACGCCGATTCTAATGGCGGTATATGGGTCGCTGGTGTAAATTCGGCAGGCGACAGGCTGGTTAGATTAGAAAACTGGAAACAATTTAGATATCACCCACAATATACGATTGAATGGGCGAGAACAGGCATATGAAAATGTTAGTTTCGTCTTGACAATTAGGTTACAATCTGTTATACTGTAAGTAACAGGAGAATATTATGCCAAAGACATCCAAACAAATGCCCAATGACAACACCCCCGTGCGTTTCCGCCTTATGGATGATAAACACATCCACACGGGTACGTACACCACGGCGAAGGGGTTCGAAGTTTGCAATAGCTTTATGTGCTACACAATGGAAGATGTCAGTTGGTGGCGCAAGGATGAACTCCAGCCCCTCGATACGAATTTTGTTCAGCCACAGTTCAAACAAGTCTTTGGACGTGGGCAAAGGATTAAAGAATAATGCCACAACTCAACCCACACGAATACAACATCACCATCAAGTACGATGACGTAACCAAGATGTTCACCGCTACCATTCTGGAACTGCCTGACGTCTGTGAATACGGTGACCACCCCATGGAAGTATACGAGCTGGCAATAGACACCATACGCGCCACTACAGAAATGTTTAGACCAATACCCAAACCACTGAGGAACTACTGATGCCTTGGTACTTGCGTATATTGGATATTGGTTTCTTTATTGCGCAGCTGCTGGTATTGTTTATCGCCATCGGGATAGTGCAACCACAAGGGACACTGAACGTTATTGGATTTTGTTTACTGTACGCCCTGTTTCTTTACATATCCATGGGCACGGCTATCTATCTGTTACCAGCCAGACATCAGAAGTACTTCCTTGATAGGTCACCAGACAACCCCGAAGGCAACCGCGATATATTCACCTACTTCAAAGACGTGTACATCTCCATTCGAAATAAATTTAAATAACCACTTGACAATTGTAACCTAATTCAGTATAATAAACCCATACAGACAAGGAATGCAAGAAGGTGGTTTTTTATTTACCGTCTACATAAAACTGGCAAACCTGGGCGATATAAAAATAGGTGCCGAAAACGCGAGGTCGCTACTTTAATTATACCATGAAATTAAATGCTTGTCAAGGTTGACACGAAAGAAAAAATATGCTATAATAGACTGACGGCCGCAAAAAGTGAAATCGATTTTGGTGCCCTGCCCCTCCCCACCCTTGGTATTATACAGCATTTAGGTTACAATGTCAACCCTTATTTTCCCGACGAACGGTACTTGACAATACCCCGCCGATTTGCTATACTTACCATGGGAAGGCCCCAAGCGACCCCGAAGGAAAAGTTATCCACAGGTTATCCACAATTTTTAAAAAGTTATCCACAGCTTTTCCACAGACTTATCAACAGGATATCCACAGACTTATCCACATCCCGCACGGGACACAGTTTTAGAACAGTTCCACACAGTCCCTGTAATGGTGCCATGGCTGCGCACTACAGTTACCATAATTCTGGTATTTGATAACTGTAGTGCCCAATTTGACTATTATTATGGTATATCTATATGGTATAAAAAGCGGTCCCCACACCTAATGAATGCTGTGGTGTATTAACCCACCATTGACAACTGTGGAGAACTGTGTTATACTGTTCGCTGCCGTTGTGGTGGCTGTGCGTGAGTGCTTAACTGTGCCACAGCAGCCAGCAAATCCACAACGGCACCGCTGCTGACCTCCCATTGGCCAGGAGCAGCAACCTGCGAGGGGGACGTACCGGCCTTATGGTCGTCCCCTGTTGACCAGCATCATAGAATCATCATACATTCATCACATCATCATATTAACCCCACCACACTTTCATCACATTTTTATATCATCACACTTTCATCACACTTTCATCACACTTGACAATTAGGTTACAATATGTTATACTCCGCACATGATTAAACAATTACTATTGATAGCGGCTCTGGTACCTATACCAGCATCTGCCCACGATTTTGACCAACACCAATGGCTCCAACGATGGATCGATAACCGCATCAACATAATCAAGTGTCTGAGGCTTGCAGAGCATGATATCCACACGTTCCGTGCACAATGTAATATTGATGCCATGGGCACCATAGAAAATAAAGAATTCGCTGTATATCAGGCGGAGAGACTCGTGCACCCATTAGATAATGATATGCGATTCATCGTGGACCATTTCGAGGGTGCTGATGTTGAGTGGATTTGGGGCGTCTATCAGAACGTTGAACGCACCTCCGAATTCACCAGCGGCGTAGTCGATATGTACATCATTGAAGGAATGACAAGGAATGACAAGGAATGACAAGGAATGATAAATAGCAGCATGAATATGTTCGCAATATTACTAGCACTAGCATCTTTGATCCTGATAGGTAATCTCATCAGGCTGTTCAATTGTACACGGATAACATGGGCACACACGACGGTACCAATGGAACGTTTCAAAGCATCAGTACTATTATTAATATACGTAGTAATTACAGGCGGTTTCGTCTACTGCGCATGCACAGCCATTTGTGAAATATATTGTCCCCTATTTGAATAATGAGGTATCACACTATCGTCACATTTTTAACACTCGACATTGTAACATAATTATGGTATAATCCACACATGGACATTTTTATAACCGTAATGTTGTTACTAGTGATACTAGGCAGCTCAGTTGTCATCTTCCTGATGGTATGGTTGATGTATCATACATGGTCAACGGATGTCCCTGCTGGCAAGTTAACAAATTTCGAAGGTACCATCCTTACCATCTGCCTTATGGGCTTCATAGGTTTCCTTACGTACCTTATCCCTTTAGTCGGCGCCAATATATGGAGCACCTATGTATTATAACATTACCCTAATCATAATTGCAATAGCATTTGATATATTCTGCATCTGGATGGCAGTCATCTCCCTACAGCACCCGAAGCTATCTGAACTCGTACAACAAGCGGTTGCTTTCTTCTTCATTGCAGTCGGCATCCTACTATCATACTTAATCATCACACCCATCATACAATCATGATATACTTCACCGGCGCCCTATTTGGATTTGGATTTATTATCGCAGTGTTCTGCCTTTATGTCCAGTACCAGTACATCACCGATAAGATAAGCATGAGCTTATGGTGCCGCGCATCCCTTAAAGCCATAATACTTCTTACTACCATCTGCGTAGTACTATACATCGTCTTGACAATCCAACTAACCTAATAACCACACAACACAACAACCTAATAATCGTGCTATTGTCCCACATTCATCCTCTCATTGTTTCCTTGCCATCACACCATCATCATAATGTTATAGTCCTACATGGGTAATCATAAATACATGAAACAAAAGGAATCACACAGTCATGCTAACGTTCAAAGAATACTTAATAGAAGCCGATCACATTACTCAAAAGCTCGATGCCATTAAACAGCGTATCGAAGGCGGTGACGAAGAAGAGGTGGCAGATACAGGATTCAAACGTGACCGCAAGTGGAGCATAGATAAGCAGCGTTATAGTAAGATGACACGTAGGGCACGTAATCAGGCAGCCAATGGCCCAGACACAAATGCAAACGATGATGGTTATGGTAATGCGGGTCTAGGTAATCCAGAAGGTATGAAGACATCTGGTGGTCCAGGTTTCAGTGGATAAATCACACTTACCATAAATACATGAAACAAAAGGAATCACACAATCATGCAAACATTCAAAGAATACTTAATAGAAGGCGAACAATATAATAACGTAGTCATCGAACCAAATACTGGTAGGGGTCGCGGGGTCGCTGTTTATGGTTATTCAAAGGGCAACGGTAAAGTTGAACGAACATTCCTTAATGATTTTAATAGTATCGCAGATGCAAAAATAGAATACCCTAACGCTAGTGTCACTGCCTCAGAAGAGGAAGAAGCTAAGGTACCAGCCAATCGTGACCGTGATATGGAATTTCAAGGAACCATGAATAGGCTGAACAAATCGACACAGCAAGATGACATGGCGTCTACCCCAAACAACAAACGATTGAAGCAGCGTTACGGACGATATAATAAAAAGACTTGGGGTGGCAGATAAGCTACCTTGGTTTGTACGTTTCCAGTACACTACTTAATTCATAATACAATTCATTAACATCCGGGAACATCCAGCTATTCTCATTTTGCTTGGCACCCAACTTATCAAACAGTTCAAAGATATACTCACCAAATTCATGGTGCCAGAAATAGGCTTTAACTGCAGTCAGTTCAGGATTAGCCTGTATCTGTTTATCAAGGGTTGCCCCGCCTTGTGAGGATATGACCAGCGTTAACACATTGGGCTGGTAGTTACAGTTCTGACACAGCGCGCAAACGGGTTCGATATTCTTCTTGGCATCCATACGGCTTTCAATCTTCTTACCGAGGAAATACTTCCAACCACCCTTGGGATAGAATTCCTTATATCGTACTTGTGGCTGTCGTGGGATACCCTTGGGAATCTGTCCAGCGTCCCATGCTTCAAAGAATTTTTCTACCGTGGGGAACTGTCGGGACTGTGTGAAGGCTAATGCTTCGGAGTATGGTAACAGTTCAGACACCCTTACCGATGCTGGGTCATACCCTGCGTAAAGATTATCATTATTTAAGAAGGTTGCCCAACTGTCCCAATGTAATGGGTATGCTTGGTCAGGGTTAGAAGGCATGCCAGAAGGGTTGAAGAACTGTACGAAAGCTTTCCATTGCCGTGCGGAACTTATCCCCCACTGTTGAGCCATGTGGGAAGCGTAATCGTATTCTACCCAACGGTAATCCATTGGTCTACTATGCTGGATGTGATACGGTAACTTGACAAACGCAAATGGGTTGGTAATATTAATGTTACCAATCGATTTTGCCTTGTCAAGTAATTTTTTAGTTTTCTTTTTCTTTTGGGGCATGTGTCACAACCTATACTAGACAATTTTCAAACAGTTCTGGAAGCGGTTTCAATACAGTCAATAAATAGTCACGTAAGTCATTGATTTTTACGTTACATCAATGTTATACACAACTTATCCACAGGTTATACATTTTATCCGCAGGATGTTGTTGATATTTACCACTTTTCACCACAATCCCCCACCGTTATCCACTGTG
>VAPL010810116.1_pt1 | contig 37099 bp, 39 predicted proteins | sample 3395061 | NCBI WGS metagenome assembly VAPL01 (sample SAMN08290444, study PRJNA428436) | hydrothermal vent metagenome | isolation source: Deep-sea hydrothermal vent chimney 2 | place: Pacific Ocean: Juan De Fuca Ridge | depth 2182 m m | reverse complement strand
TTGTGCGTACTGAAGGTGAAAATGCAAAAATTGCTATTCGCAATATTCGCCGTGATGCTAATGACGGATTAAAAAAATTGGTTAAAGAAAAGGAAATTAGCGAAGACGATGAACGTCGTGGAGAAGATGCAGTACAAAAAATGACTGATCATTCAGTGGTCGAAATAGATAAAATGTTACAAGCTAAAGAAGCTGACTTGATGGCGGTTTAACTGAGGTCAATTTTGATTGCTATATCGAAACATTTTTTATCTAAGCGTTCGTTCGTTAGCGCAACAAAGACAATCCCCGCATCTGGGGATATACCGAAACATGTCGCAGTTATCATGGATGGTAATGGTCGCTGGGCGCGCAAAAGGTTTTTGCCGCGTGTTGCTGGTCATAAGCGGGGTGTAGAAGTTGTACGTGATTTAGTTAAACAATGTGTGAAACTAGATATAAAATATCTAACGCTTTTTGCTTTTAGTAGTGAGAACTGGCGTAGACCTGATAATGAAGTTTCATTTTTAATGGGGCTATTTAAGGAGGCGTTAAAGCGCGAAGTTGCTAAGTTACATGAAAATAATATTCGTTTGATATTGATTGGTGACCGTAGCCGGTTCAATGAGGCTTTGATACAAGAAATTAATGCTTCAGAAAAGCTCACCGCAAAAAATACTGGGTTAACATTGACAATAGCAGCCAATTACGGTGGACGTTGGGATGTTTTGCAGGCAACAAATCAAATGGTTAAAAACAGGGGTAGTAAAAAAACAATTTTTGAAGAAGACGATATAACACCCTATTTATCCATGTATTATGCACCTGAACCAGATTTCTTTATCCGAACAGGTGGCGAAAAACGAATTAGTAATTTTTTATTATGGCAACTTGCTTATACTGAACTTTACTTCACTGACACATTGTGGCCAGATTTTGATGTGCAGGCTTTCGATGCGGCTATTAGCGCTTATCAGCAGCGAGAACGTCGCTTTGGGCGTACTAGCGAGCAACTTACAGGTGTCTGAGGTTATTTATGCTTAAAACACGCATCATCACGGCAGTTTTACTTTTTGGAACTTTTGTTCCCGCATTGTTTTTTTCATCAGACATTATTTGGGCGGCATTCGTTGTTATCGTATGTTTGCTCTCAACATACGAATGGGGTAAGTTGATTAATCTTAAGCTATCTGCAATGGTTGTTTCTATCTTACTATTTGCTTGTATTGGTGGATGGATAATGCTGCAGGTGATTAATGATAGCTACCATCTATTGTCTTACCGGGCGCTTACTGTATTTTCTATAACTGCCTTTTTTTGGTTGGTAATAGCACCCGTTTGGCTGACAAAACGCTTTGAAGTAAAAAATAAAGTATTAATGACTATATTAGGTATTTTATTGCTTACGGCATTCTTGTTGGCGCTTATTTTAGCGAGGAAAGTAGACCCGTGGTTACTTTTTGTATTGATGGCGATAATTTGGATTGCAGATATTGCAGCTTATTTCTCAGGAAAGCGATTTGGAAAACACAAACTTGCGCCGATTATCAGTCCTGGAAAAACATGGGAAGGTGTGTTTGGCGCACTCATCGCTGTTAGTATTTTTGCTGCCATCCTTTATTTTGGATTTGAGGTGAACGAATTGGTAATATTCCCAGTCTTCTGGATAGTGGCCATATTGGGTGTTAAAGGGGATTTGTTTGAGTCTTTATTAAAGCGCCAGGCTGGCATGAAAGATAGCGGCAAACTATTACCAGGTCATGGTGGTATTCTAGACCGGATTGATGGCTTGATTCCGAGTTTGCCTATTGCAATATTAATGATTTATTTTTACCATTATTTTAAGGCGGCAGGTTAATTGCAAAACGTTACAATACTAGGTAGTACTGGCACTATAGGGTTGCAAACATTAGATGTGATAGCGAGGCATTTAGATCGCTATCAAGTTTTTGCATTAGGTGCTAATTCTAATGTTGAAGTGATGCTTGAGCAGTGCTTAACTTTTAAGCCAAAATTTGCAGTATTGTTAAATGAAGTGGCGGCAAAAAAACTAGCTGAACAACTAAAACTTCAATCTAGTAAAACAGAAGTTATTTTTGGTAGGGCTGGTTTAGAGCAAGTATCCAGCGATGCACAAGTTGACACTGTGATGGCTGCCATTGTCGGCGCTGCTGGCCTTAAGCCTGCGATGGCAGCGGCAGCGGCAGGTAAGCGTATTTTACTTGCTAATAAGGAAACTTTGGTGATGGCGGGCAGTTTGTTTATAGATGCGGTCAAAAAGGGCGGTGCCACATTGCTGCCCATTGATAGTGAGCATAACGCCATATTTCAAGTTATGCCACCTAAAGCCTTAAAAGACTTGCCTGATGGCGGCATACGGAAAATCATTTTAACGGCATCAGGTGGCCCTTTCAGAACTTACTCACAACAAGAACTTATGCAGGTAACACCAGCGTTGGCATTGAAACACCCTAATTGGGTGATGGGTGCAAAAATAACTATCGATTCAGCGACGCTTATGAACAAGGGCTTAGAGGTAATAGAGGCGCACTGGCTATTTAATGCGGCACCAAAGCAGATAGAGGTGGTCGTGCACCCACAAAGTGTGATTCACTCTATGGTTGAGTATGTTGATGGCAGTATTCTAGCGCAGCTAGGAAACCCTGATATGCGGACACCAATCGCTTATGCGCTGGGTTATCCCGATCGTATTGAATCTGGTGTTGGTTCATTAGACTTATTAAAAACAGGAAAACTAGAATTTGAGGCGCCAAATATGGAACGTTTTCCATGCTTGAAATTGGCCTATAATGTTTTAAACGAAGGTGGTACCGCAGCAGCAATTCTAAACGCAGTTAACGAGGTTGCTGTAGATGCGTTTTTAGATAATAGACTGAGTTTTTTAGATATACCTGCTTTAATCCTTAGAGCATTAGATGCCATTCCGAGTGAGGTAGTTACTTCAATTGAGCAGCTTGAGATGGTTGATAAACAGGCACGTCAATACGCAACAGATTGGATTTCCTCACCAACACAAAAAGAAAGGAAAGTATGTTAATAACAATCATAGCCTTCATTATTACCATGGGTTTAATTGTTACCATTCATGAATATGGGCATTTCCAAGTAGCGCGTTGGTGCGGTGTTAGAGTCTTACGTTTTTCCATTGGTTTTGGAAAGCCTTTGTGGCGTAAGGAAATAGGCAAAGATAAGACGGAGCTTGTTTTAGCGGCTATTCCCCTTGGTGGTTACGTAAAAATGCTAGACGAGTATGAATTAAAAGCTGAATTAGCACGCGCTCAGAACCAGCAGGAAACTTTAAATAAGACATTACCAAAAAGCTACTCTGAAGTTGAGTTAAAACGCGCGTTTAACCGACAGTCAATCTATAAGCGTATCGCTATTGTTTTGGCGGGGCCAATGGCTAATATGTTACTTGCAATTATTGTATATTGGTTTTTATTTATGCAAGGCGTTGTCGGTATGCGCCCGATCGTAGGGCAAGTGCAAGAGGCTAGCTTAGCAGCACAGGCAAACTTTATGTCAGGAGATGTCATTAAAAAAATAGATGGTGAGGCTGTGAAAACTTGGTTTGATGCACGCTGGTTATTATTTAATGCTTCATTAGAAAAAAATACTGTTGAGGTTGAGGTGGTTAATGACAAAAATGAACCAATAGCACACAAACTACATTTTGACGGTATTAGCGAAGATGCTGATGTTGATATTCTTGAGAGAATAGGTTTGGAAATGTTTTTCCCTGATTTCCCTGCAATCATAGATCAAGTGTTGCCAGGTGGTGTGGCAAAGCAGTCAGGCATAAAGGGAAACGATCGGATTTTAAGTATTAATAATATGTCAGTAGCACACTGGCGCGATGCTGTTGATATTATTAAAGTAAATGCGAACAAACCCTTGCTTTTGAAAATCGAACGGCAACAAGAAATTATAGAAGTCAACATTACGCCCAAAGGCGTTAAAGAAAATAATAAGATAATTGGAAAGATAGGAATAACAGTTAAGGTTGAACAAGAAAAAATTGAACAGTTGAAAATTGAGCAACGTTTTCCACCTTTAGTCAGCTTGAGTATGGCTGTTAATAAAACATGGGAAACCTCAAAATTTAGCTTAAAAATGCTATGGTATATGATTGTAGGTAAAACCTCATGGAAAGGTATTAGTGGGCCAGTAACAATCGCGTCCTATGCAGGACAAAGTGCTAATTTAGGGATAAAAGCATTTTTAGGATTTTTAGCTTTAATTAGCATAAGCATTGGCGTGCTTAACCTTTTGCCTATACCTATTTTAGATGGCGCACATTTGATGTATTATATGGCAGAAATCATCAAGGGCTCCCCAGTGTCAGAGCAAACTATGTTATTGGGGCAAAAGATTGGGCTGGGGCTGCTAGGGTTGCTGATGACAGTAGCTATTTTTAATGACATTAATCGAATAATTGGGTAATCATTTGTTTAAATCACGCATTATTTCCACATTAATTCTTACATTATTTGTTTCGCCGATATTTGCACTTGAGCCTTTTGTTGTAAAAGACATTCGCGTAGAAGGTATACAGCGTACTGAGCCAGGCACTATATTTAATTATTTGCCTGTGCAGGTAGGCGATATAATGAATGATGAAAAAGCGACTAGAGCGATTAAATCACTCTATGGCACAGGTTTTTTCAAAGATGTTCGCATTGAAGCTGACGGAGATGTGTTGCTAGTTACGGTGCAAGAACGATCAGCGATTGCTAAAATCGACTTCAGTGGTAATAGAACATTCCCATCTGAGAAGATGAAAGAAGGCCTGAAACAAATAGGTATCAATGAAGGGCTTATATTTGACAAGTCGCAGTTAGACCGTGCAGAGCAGGAAATTAAACGCCAGTACTTAGCTACAGGTAAGTATGGCGCAACTGTTAGAACAATTGTTAGTCCATTAGAGCGCAATAGAGTAGCTGTTAGGTTTGAGATTGAAGAAGGCATAATTGCAAAAATTCACGATATCAATATTGTTGGAAATGACGATTTTTCTATCGATGATTTACGAGCAGAGTTTTTGTTAACAACACCTAATTGGATGAGTTGGTGGAATAAAGATGATCAATATTCTAAACAAAAATTGACTGCAGATTTAGAAACCCTTAAATCTTTTTATATGAACCAGGGTTACCTAGAATTTTCTATCGATTCTACGCAAGTTTCTATCTCTCCAGACAAACAAGATATTTACATCACAGTCAATATTAGTGAGGGTGAGAAATATACGGTTAGTGATGTTAAGTTGGCGGGTGAATTGCAGTTGCCAGAAGAAGAGTTGCTTCACTTAATTAAATTTAAAAAAGGTGACACATTCAATCGCCAGTTAGTGACGGAAGCAGGGAAGGCGCTAGGTGATAGGTTAAGTAATGAGGGGTATGCTTTTTCTAACATTAATGCCATTCCTGAAATTAATAAAGAAGAACATACTGCAGCATTCACATTTTTTGTTGACCCTGGCAAACGCGTCTATGTAAGACGCATTAACTTAACTGGCAATACACGTACAAAAGATGAGGTTCTGCGTCGAGAGATGCGTCAGTTAGAGTCTTCTTGGTATGCAGGTAATAAGATTAAGCGCTCTAAGGAGCGTTTAGACCGGACACAGTTTTTTGAAAACGTAGATATTGAAACGCCAGTAGTGTCCGGCACTACAGATCAAGTTGATATCAATATTAATGTGACGGAAAAATCAACGGGCAGTGTGCAAGTTGGCGCAGGCTTATCAAGTAATGATGGTGTTGTATTGGGTTTTACGCTCAGTCAGCAGAATTTTTTAGGCACTGGAAATCGCGTTAATATTCAAGTCAATACCAGTAAAACTAACACGATTTACTCACTCTCTTATACTGATCCCTATTTTACGCCAGATGGTATCAGCAGGGGCTTTGATATTTATAGACGTGATGTTGATACTGGAAATTCATCTACATCAGATATAGGTACTTTTTCGAGTTCATCTTATGGTGCTGGTGTACGATTTGGCCTGCCATTAACCGAAAAAAGTTTTTTCTCAGTCGGCTTAACTGCGGACATCACTAAAATTGATTTGCAAAGTGATAGTCCAATACAATATATAGATTTTTGTGGGAATGCCAGCGGCTGTAACGCGAATTCGATACAGTTTAAAACTGGCTGGACATACGACTCTAGAGATAATACTTTATTCCCTAATAAAGGTGTTTTGCAACGCTTAACCGCTGAGGTTAGCTTGCCAGGGCTTGATTTGGAATACTATAAAATTCAGTACAAGCATGCTTGGTTCAAGGATGTGTTTAAAAACGTAACATTTATGCTAAATGGAGAAATCGGCTATGCTGACAGCTATGGGGATAGCCCATACCCATTCTTTAAAAACTTTTTCGTAGGTGGCGTAAACTCTGTGCGCGGTTATGAAAATGGTACTATCGGGCCGCGCGGTTTAGATCCAGCAAGTGGAAATGACTTTTCAATTGGTGGTACAAAACGTATTGTAACGAATGCTGAAGTGTTTGTTCCAGTGCCCTTTATCAAAGATTCATCTCAATTTCGTCTTAGTGCTTTTTTTGACGGGGGTAATGCCTTTGGAGAAGATGAATCATTTGATCTAGGTGAATTAAGATATAGTGCTGGTTTGGGTGTTAGTTGGTTCTCACCATTTGGGCCATTGAAATTGGTGTTTGCAAAAGCCTTGAATGAAGAAGAGGGCGACCAAACACAAACGATACAATTTCAACTTGGGCAACAGTTTTAATTGAACAATTGATTTTAATAGTGATTTTAATAGTAAAATAAGAGCTGGTGTGTTTTCGTATCTTATAGTGATTTGGAGATGATGAATTGAGTAAAAAGTTAGTAGCGCTGTTTTTTGCTATTGTAATGCTGTTATTTGCAGGGGTAAGTGCGGCTGAGTTAAAAATTGGGTATGTGCAGGTTGATAAAATTCTTAAAGAAGCACCACAAACCGCAGAAAGCGGGAAAAAACTAGAGCGTGAATTTAGCCCTCGGTCTTTAGAGCTCGATAAATTGCAAAGCAATATTCGCGCGATTGAAACGGGTTTGGACAAGGAAGCATTAACATTGTCTGCTGCTGAGCGTCGCAAAAAAGAACGTGAAATCTCAAACTTAAAAGTAGAATTTGGCCGTAAACAACGCGAATTAAGAGAAGATATTAATTTGCGTAAGAATGAAGAGCTTTCTAGTTTGCAAGACAGAATTAATAAAGCTGTAAAACAAGTTGCTGAGACTGAAAACTACGATTTAGTTGTCTATGGTGGTGTTGCCTATGCAAGTCATAAAATTGATCTGACCGATAAAGTGTTAACGCTTTTGGGCAAAAAATAACAAAATGGTCAATGTGAATGCGCGTCAACTTATCGCTTAATCAAATTGTTCAAGAATTGGGCGGCACTGTATCTGGTGAAGGTGAGCTAGAAATTTACAAAGTTGGTTCGTTAGCTTTAGCACAACAAGGTGCTATTGGCTTTTTTAATAACACCAAATACACGGCGCAATTAAACAATACCCATGTTAGCGCTGTTATCATTAAGCCTGAGCATAAAGAGCTTACTTCCTTACCAAAAATAATCACAGATAATCCTTATGCTTATTTTGCTAAAGCATCTCAATTATTCAATCCAATATTAGAAACAGCCAGTGGCATTCATGTCAGTGCTGTAGTCGACCCTGATGCTACAGTGCCAAATAGTTGTAGTATTGCGGCCAATGCGGTTGTAGGTGCTAGTGCAGTGTTGGGTGAACGTGTTGTTATTGGCGTCGGCAGTGTCATAGAGCGTGATTGCACCATAGGCGAAAATACTATGTTAGAGGCAAATGTTACGATTAAGCATGGCAGTAGAATAGGTGTTCATTGCCACCTGTTTTCAGGGTCGGTGATTGGAAATGATGGCTTTGGCTATGCCGAAGAGGGTGGTGATGAAAATGCTAAACATTGGGTTAAAATTCCACAAGTTGGCAATGTTGTCATTGGCGACCATGTTGATGTAGGGGCGAACACTACCATTGATCGGGGCACAATTGATGACACGGTGGTTGAAGATGGGGTGAAGTTAGACAATCTAATTCAGATTGCGCATAACTGCAGAATAGGCGCGCACACAGTCATTGCAGGCTGTGTGGGTGTTGCGGGTAGTGCCATCATTGGGAAGCATTGTAAAATTGGCGGTGCTGCTATGATATTAGGTCACTTAAATATAGCGGATGATGTCACAATATCACCTGGAACGATGATCATGCGATCAATACAAAAAAGCGGTACTTATACCGCATTGATGCCGTTACAAGAACACAGTGCTTGGCTTAAAACAGCCGTAAACATACGACAGTTAAGCCAGTTAACTGAGAGAATAAAAGCACTTGAAACAGCAGCGGCTGATGCTAAAAATATAAACAAAATATAGAAAGTTTAATATGGCGAAGACTAATGACAACAGCATGAACATTCACGAGATACTGGAGCATCTTCCACATCGCTATCCTTTTGTGTTGATTGATCGCGTGGTTTCTATGGAGTTGGGGAAAGAAATTACAGCCCTTAAAAATGTTACTGTTAATGAACCTTTTTTCCCAGGCCATTTCCCTTATCACCCAGTCATGCCGGGTGTGTTAATAGTGGAAGCGATGGCGCAAGCTGCTGCTGTATTGTCATTTAAAACAATGGATTTAAAACCGACTGAAGAGTCCGTTTATTATTTTGCGGGCATAGATAGTGCACGTTTTAAAAAGCCAGTTTCTCCAGGTGACCAGATAATACTTAACGTTAAAATTGTTCGTATTTTAAAAGGCATATGGAAATATAAAGGCGTAGCGACTGTTGATGGCACTGTGGTCGCAGAAGCTGGCATGATGTGCATACTTAAAGACATTTAAATTAATAGTATACGATATAAAATTAAAGTAAAATATATATGGTAAAAAAAATCCATTCAACTGCAATTATTAACCTTAAGGCCGAAATAGATAGTAGTGTAGAAATAGGGGCTTTTTCAATTATTGAGGCAGGCGTGAGAATCGATGCTGATACACGTATCGGAAGCCATTCTGTGATTAAAGGTCCTACGACAATAGGAAAAAATAACCATATTTTTCAATACGTTTCACTTGGTGAGCAGCCGCAGGACAAAAAATATAAAGATGAGCCAACAAAGCTTGTAATAGGTGATAACAATACAATCCGTGAATTTTGTACGTTTAATCGAGGGACGGCTCAAGATAAAGGCGTAACCACAATTGGAAATGATAATTGGGTAATGGCCTATGTACATATTGCGCATGATTGTACAATCGGTAACAACACTATTTTCGCTAACAATTCTTCTTTAGCAGGTCATGTCGATATAGATGATTATGCGATTCTTGGTGGGTTTACCTTAATACATCAGTTTTGCAAAATAGGGGCGCACGTGATTACTGCTGTAGGTTCTGTTGTATTTAAAGATATCCCACCTTATGTCACTGCTGCTGGATATGATGCCAAGCCACGCGGCATTAATGCTGAAGGTCTTAAAAGGCGTGGTTTTACATCTGAAGAAGTCATGCAAATTAAGCGTGCATATAAAACGATATATCGTAAAGGTTTAAGTTTGGAAGAAGCTAAAGCTGAACTTGTTGATATGCAAGCTAAGTCAGATAAAATTAAGTTGCTATCAGCGTTTTTAGCTATTTCTACACGCGGCATCATTCGTTAACACTTCAATATGTCTAAAATAGCAATTGTAGCAGGAGAGGCCTCTGGCGATTTGCTTGGCTCACATTTGATTTTAGCATTACAAGCTAAGCGTAAGGACTTGGGTTTTTTTGGTATTGCTGGTCCTAGAATGATGAGTGCAGGTGCTAAGAGCCTGTTTCCTATTGAAAAACTCTCGGTTCGTGGTTACTTAGAAGTGATTAAGCATTTGTATGGCTTATTGAAATTACGCAAGCAATTGCTTAAACATATCTTGAATGAAAAGCCAGACGTGTTTATTGGTATTGATGCGCCAGATTTTAATTTTTGGCTCGAGCGGAAACTTAAAAAACGTGGTATTCCTACTATTCATTACGTTAGCCCTTCTATTTGGGCATGGCGTGGCGGACGTATCAACATGATTAAGCGCTCGGTTACGCATATGCTTGCTTTGTTTCCATTTGAGCCGGCCTTGTATGAGGCTGTTAAGATGCCCGTCACCTTTGTTGGACATCCACTTGCAGATGAAATTCCGATGAGGCCGAACAAGAAAAAGGCACGTGAAGTACTAAAGTTAGAACAATCTGAATTCATGGTGGCTATGTTGCCCGGTAGCCGGCAGTCTGAAGTCGAGCAACATGCAGGCTTATTTGTGAGAACAGCGCAACTTATTAGTCAGACATACCCACAAGCTAAGTTTTTGGTGCCATTGGTTACGCGTGAAACACGTAATATATTTGAAAAAGCGTTGCATGATAATGTGCGTGAAACGCTTAATATGCAATTGCTGTTTGGCCATGCACATGATGCCATGGAGGCTTCTGATGCTGTTATCGTGGCTTCCGGCACCGCAACGTTGGAGGCGGCGTTATTAAAGCGTCCAATGGTGATTACGTATCGTATGTCGCAATTAAGCTGGCTTATGCTTAAAGCTATGCATTACTTACCCTATGTAGGGCTTCCCAATATATTAGCAGGTAAATTTTTAGTGCCTGAACTATTACAAAAAGAGGCAACACCAGAAAAGCTAGCTGATGCCATTACAGGTATGCTTCAAAGCAAAGTACAATTAAAAGAGATGAAACAAGCTTTTACGGATATTCACCAATCACTAAAGCAAGATTCAGCTAAAAAGTCAGCTGAAGTCGTGCTTTCTTATTTACAATAAAATGCTCTAATCCAGCATGACAATGTTAATTTGCGGAGTTGATGAAGCTGGACGAGGACCGCTCGCGGGCGCCGTATATGCAGCTGCGGTTATTCTTGGCCCTGATAGGCCAATACAAGGTCTTACTGACTCTAAGAAAATTACTGAAAAAAAGCGTGATGTCCTTACTGTAGAAATTAAGCAATATGCACTAGCTTGGGCTATCGCTAGTAGTAGCGTGCAAGAAATAGATGACATCAATATTCTGCAAGCCAGCTTGCTCGCCATGAAACGTGCGGTTGAAACGATGCAAATGCAGTTTGGTGATGTGCTAAGCACTAAAAATATACTGGTACAAGTCGATGGTAATCAATGCCCAAAAATTGCCTTGCCTTGTGAGGCGATAGTAAAAGGTGATAGTAAAGTACAAGCGATCTCCGCAGCTTCTATCTTAGCTAAAACCGCGAGGGATGCTGAGCTATACGTATTAGACAAACAATACCCATTGTATGGTTTTGCACGACACAAAGGCTACCCAACAAAAGTGCACATGGCTTTACTGCAACAACATGGTGTATCACCTGTGCACAGAAGAAGTTACGCACCTGTTAGAAACCTTCTAAATGGTAAGTCTTAATCATTTAACCCTTTTTTCAGCTACGGCTCGTTTAAGTGTTTGTAATACATTTTAATGAAAACTAAAGGAGCTAAAAATGGCTGAAAGAGACGATTTTGAACATAAGCATCAAGCAGAGGCAGTTGTTATTAATGATTTTAGAAGTAAATTAGAGAAGGACCCTGAGTACTATGCAGATCATCATAAAGACTTCTCGAATAAAATGCAGCTGATACATGACATTGCATCTAAAGAAGGCGGGCGTGAAAAACTTAATGAAGCAGCCGCTAAGGTCGATATAACGACAGGCGCATTTTATCAATATTTGAATACGCATGGAAATGCTAATCAAGCTCAAAATGGGTCAGGAAGCTCGGCACACACCCATTATGAAGCTGTAGGTATAGATGTGACAGCAGTACCTACGTCTCATGAAAGAATGTCAAAAGCGCCAAGTCCAGCTGAAAAAGCTGCAACACAAGCTTTGCATATATTAGATAACGCTGAAAAAAATGGCACCCTTGTTCAGTTAGCTAATGAAATGGCTGGGATAAAAACACATGTTAACGAGTCTCAAGCTGGATCATCTGGATTTAGAAACATAGTACCTGATGTAGAGATTCAAACACCGAATTCCATGAGTCAACGATTAAATGATGTTCAGAAAAAAGATGCTCAGGATGAAATGAAGCAACCACTAAACGAAAGTGATGCTAGCAAATTTTTCCAGGAAAGAATAGAAGAAAATTTGCGCATGCATGTGGCTAATACAGAAAATGCAAAAGTTGTTGATGATAGCATGACGGTTTAGTGCTATTAAAGACCTTAATAAGGCTCCTTAGTTTTAAAACTAAGGAGCCTTTTTTATTAAATGCTAAAAGATATTTTTCTCATATGAATTAACCCCTTTTTTATTGTTGGGTCGTTTAATGTAGTATAAATATCATTTAATTTGTAGTAAAAATTAAGGAATGGAATAAAAATGGCTGAAAAGAACAATATAAAACTAACCGGAAATTCAACTGTACTACCGATGGAATATGATGAGCAGACGAATGGTGCAACAGGGTTTTATATTCAAAATCCAAATGGTTCTAAACTATATGTTGATGTGTCAGATTATTCTCGTCAATCAGAAACAGACCCATCTGCAAATCACTTAAAAAATTATGTACGTGAGAGTTTTGACTTTTTAGCCAAAAACGTACCTGCAGCTACACCCATTTTCGAGAGCATCGAAAAAGATTACTCAAAAGGAATGTCATTTCAACAAGCAAATAAATATGGATTGTGGAATAAAACACCTGGAAAAAATGATGATGAATTAGATCCTAAGACAAACCCAGTGGTGATCATAGGGGATGTTAGTTTGCCAAGGGGCCAATCTCCGATAACATCTGGTGGAGGTGGTGTTGCTGCCAACACAGAGGCTCAAAACTTCTTAGGGACTGATGGACAATGGCATAATCATTCTAGCCCAGAGGCAGTGCTGCATGAGTTGGTCCATTCAGTAAAAAGCTTACAGAATATGATGTCAGCTAAAGAGGCGCAGGCGCTGAGCGCAATGTCTGGCGAAGAAACACCAATCGATAATGTAAGGATAGCAACAAGAGTTGAAAATGAGGAAAGAGCGTTTGCTTTAATCAATGAAGTGTTAGCGGCTCCATTAGGACGGGCTGAACAGGCGCCAGGCTCTTATGGTACTTATCGTCCAGCACATATAAGGATTTTAAAGGCCGAGGAGTATTCAGCTTCAGATTTAGATACTTTGAGGCGCACACCAATACCATCTGAATTGAATGAATTTTCTCAACCTGAAATTAGAACGATACAAGAGAAAAGTCAATTAGAACCGATGTCACAACTGACGCCAGATGAGCAGATGCATGAGGTTGGTGTTCAGCTTGCTAGTTTGACGCTATCTCAACAAGCAGTTTTACAGAAATATTTGGAACATAAAGAAGCGGATCAGCCAGATTTAGAACATGAGCGTAATATATAAAACGCTCTATTTGTAGTAAAGTATATTAAAAGACTAGGAGTAAAACATGGCAAACACTAAAAATACAAAGGTAGATGATCAATTAGTTGCATCTAAAGAATTTCCTAACATAATGGTTGATAATGTTATGTTAAAAGAATTTGATGGGGCAATGAAAGAATTAAAAGCCAGCGACAACGCAAACGTTAAGGTTTTTGTAGAAAAAATACAAGGACTCAAAGGTTATAGCATACACGACGGATCTAGTTATCATGGCAATAGTGTTAACCCTGATGGTTCGAAAAACAAAGACTGTTCAGGCTTGCATGCGGGTGATTCAAGAGAGATTAATATCCCAATGAGTTTTTTTAAAAACCATGGTGGTAGTGGTGAGTTTTATGGCAAAGAAGGTAAAAACGGTGATGTTAAGCTATATGATGTAACCTTTGCAGGGGCGATAGTACATGAGTTAGCTCATGCAACTAAAATGGATAGTAAAGAGTCGCCCATGACTAATGGTATTTTAGACAGGCTAAAAGCTTTGGATAAGCAAATTGCAGAGGACATTAGGGCGGGTGGTCATAAATATGGACAACATACCTTTATGGTAATGCAAAGAGATGGGAAGATTGATTCACGTCTTGGTTCTCATTCAAAAAAAGAAGTGGGGGCAGTTGCAGTCGAAAACTATGTCATGAATCATGTCACTTTTAATGGTGTTCAATCTCATATTCAGCGATTGAATTTTGGAGACCAAGGTGAGCGTTTTACGTCAAAGAACGTACATGACTGGCTCAAAAACTCTACCAATGGTTACCAAATGCAAGGAGAGTGTAAAAATCACACACCATTACAATTGGAAAGAAGTAGTGATAACCAAAAAACTAGCCAGATTGAACTCAGCCCTGATCAGAAAATATCAGTTGTGGGTGAGCAACTAGCAGCACTTAAACCAGAACAACAAGCGAAACTAGAGCCTGCACATAAAGAAATATTAGAAGCGCACCAAGCTGCTGCATCACAACAAGAGAATACACCTGACATAGAGTTAGGCTAACAAAAGAAATACAGTCGGTTTTTTATGTAATTCAGGCAACTTGGTTTGATTCCAGGTGTGAACAGATTTAGTGACAATGTTTTCATCTAGCAAGCTAATGTTACATGCAATGCATAGCAGTGTTTCACCATGACAATGGCTTAAAATATCTTCTAGCATATGTTGATTACGGAAGGGCGTTTCTATAAACACTTGCGTTTCATTCTGTTTCTTTGAATGCTGCTCTATGGCTTTAATGCGCTGTATACGAGTAGGCTTATCGCTAGGCAAGTAACCCAAGAAAGTAAATTGTTGGCCGTTAAGGCCGCTGGCCATTAAGCTGAGCAATATAGAACTTGGCCCAACTAATGGCACAACACGAATCCCTTTTTTATGTGCTAATGCAGCGACTTTAGCACCAGGGTCGGCAATGCCAGGGCATCCTGCATCGCTCATCAACCCCACATCATTACCAGCTAGCAGGGAGCTTAATAGCTTTGATAGGTCTTTCTTATTTGTGTGTTTATTGAGTGTTTTAAGGGTAATCTCACGTATTGGTTTTTTATGTTTAATGGCACCTAAAAAATGCCGTGCGACTTTTTCATTTTCAACAATAAATTCATCAAGTTTCTGCGCTAAACTGACAACATCAGGTGGTAACACTTGGTTAATGTTGTCAGCGCCCATTGTGACGGGAATAAAGTACAACGTGCCGAATGGTGCTGTCATTAATACTTAACAATCGCACGATAAGTGAGTTTAGTCTTGCCTTCGGCGGGAATTTTTATTTTCCATTGTGCCATATGGCTATTCACTTTTTTGTGTGGTGCACTTTCAGAAAGAATTCTCCAGTCGCCGCCAATGGGTTCTTGCACAGTGACTGTAACAGGCTCTTTTTTTGCGTTTTTAAGTATTATTTCAAAAGCTGTTTTAAACTCACGATTAGACACTTTTTTGTAGCCTGTTTGTTTTTTATCTGCGGTAACATCAAAGGCATTACCTAATTTCAAACGGACGATTTCATTTTTTGGCGTATGGTCAATACTATCTTCACCCACAAATTGTGCATTACCTTGACGATCTTTTTTATAAACACGAATAATGCCTTTAGGCAGTGGCATGCCTAACTTAGAGGCTTCTTTGTTAGCAAACTGGATATAAACACCCACTTTCATTTTAGTACCAATTTGGCCATATTGGCTACGATAATAGTGCTGTGCTCCATGTAGTACAAGTTCTTTGGTTGTAGGGATGCTATTGGCTGATAAGAGTGCAACCTGTTTCGTTTGGTTTTCTTTAATGGTGGTTGGACGTTGCAGGCTGTACAAATGAAACTCAAGTAAGCCTTCTTGCGACATGGGGGCCGCAGCTTCTGCCCTTGCCATGTCATTGCGAAAACTTTTTGCCATTGTGCGCCCCCTGTTCCGTTGCACACGATTGACATCACCAGCAACCAACTGCAATTTTGCTTTTTTATAGCTAGCGCCACTGGTGTTGGTCAGTGTGACCCAGCCTGATAAATCCAATCTGTTTTCTTTGTCATTTAACTCAGCAACATAATCTGCTTTCCAACCTAGCCCGCCTGTTAAATAACTGAGTTCGACCGTTTGATTTCTACTGCCTTTATTATTGAGCTGTGTGATTAAAGTAGGGCGATCACGCAGGTTGGCGGGCACATTATCGTAAACAATACGTCCTGGAACACCTGTTTCTATCCTATTGCCGATTTTAAGTACAACGCCATTATTAGCAGAAAGTACAGTCGCTTTTTCTGATGTTTCTGCACCTGTAGTTGGATTTGTTTTGACAATAGTGACTGTTTTACCTACGTATTTCTCTAACATTTTAGTTGGTGTAAGTAAATCGAAATCAAAATTCTGTTCAAAAAGAGATAAGCTTCCTGGTGCGCTAATGCTACGCAGTAAAGCAGTTTCAGGCCGCATTTGCGCACTGACATCTCGCATAGCAACAGCATTAAATCCTTTTTTTAAATTAATTTTACGCGTGTCTTTTATAAGCGCTAAATTACCGTTGTAAATGGTCACAGCTACATCTTGTTGGTCATTTAACGTGCTTTGAAGTTCTGCAGCATGGGCGCAAAGTACCACTGTAGAAGCCGTGGCGATGCTTAGTTTAATGAGAAGGGTTGCTAGTTTTTTATTGCGCATTATTTTCTCCAGTAATTAAGTTAGTGATTGATTATTGATAATCAACGCACTTGTTACTTACACGTGGTAATACATGGCATGGGGTTAAAAAATTATATTACGCTAATATTTTCATTTTGCAGCATGCTGATTAACTTAATGAGTGGTAGACCAATCAGTGCATTGGGATCTTCGCCAATCATGCTTTCAATAAGCGCAATGCCTAAGCCTTCTGATTTTGCGCTGCCAGCACAGTGGTATGGTTGTTCTTTAGTCAAATAGTTTTCAATTTGTTCATTACTTAACGACCTGAATTTAACGGCATAGGGAACATTATCTGCTTGCATATTGCCAGTGGCTGCATTGTATAAACAAAGTGCGCTGTAAAACTGTACCTCACGCCCACGTGATGCCTTTAGTTGCTTTGTCGCATTATTATGGTTCAGTGGCTTACCTAGTTGTACACCATCCAATGTTGCAACTTGGTCGCAACCAATGATTAAAGATTGTGGATATGCTAGCCCTACTTTTTTAGCTTTTTCTTGTGCCAGCCTTACCGCAGTGTCTTGTGGTGGCTCATTTTTAAGAATACTTTCATCTACATTAGGAGAAACACAATTAAACGGTATATTAAGTTTTTGTAAAAGTTCGCGTCGATAGGTTGAAGAAGACGCCAAGATAAGTGTTTGTTTCATGTTTTTATTGTATGTTTATTCAAGTTAAATAAAAAGCTGGCACAGGGGTTCTGCCGGTTATTATTCAAATAGTATTGTTTATTTAGTCAGGCTGGATTTCTAATAGAGATTCATCGGGTGTTACGGCATCACCTTTTTGAACATTAATAGAAACGACCGTGCCAGAAGTGGATGCTTGTATTTCATTTTCCATTTTCATGGCTTCAATCACTAAAACACTATCTCCGGCATTTACTTTGTCGCCAAGGCTCACTTTAACTTCAACGATAGTGCCCGGCATAGCGGTTGTAATGCAGCCCTTGTGTGTTGGACGAGGGCGTTCACCTGCTTTTTTGGTGGACTCTTTTTTCTTACTGCCGCCAGATCCTTTATCGCTTAATTCAATTTCGCTTAATGTTTCGACCATGACCTCTTCGGCAATATCATCTATCGTCACATAGAAGGGGCGTTTTTCTTCACCTTCATGACCGCTACCTGTGAGCTTAATATGGAAAGTTTCACCATGTAATGTCACATTGAATTCATTAGGCGCATAACGTGAAGAGGCATCTACATGTGCCTCTTCTTTTGATAGTAGTGCTTCTGGTGTTAATGAATTGGCGTTACGTTCTTGTAAAAATGTTTCACCAATATCAGGGAACATTGCGTAAGTGAGAACATCCTCTTCGTTTTTAGCAATACGATCCATATCTGCTCTCAATCTTTCTAGTTCTGGATCAAGTAAATCAGCCGGGCGGCAAGTTATTACTTCAGCATCGCCAATAGCAATTTTTTGCACTTCTGCATTGACAGGACTAATTGATTTTCCATATTGCCCTAAGAAGTAGTTTTTCACTTCATTGGTAATGGTTTTGTAGCGTGTGCCAGTCAAAACATTTAGCACGGCCTGCGTGCCGACAATTTGTGATGTGGGCGTAACCAATGGTGGGTAACCTAAGTCTTTACGCACACGTGGGATCTCTTCCAACACGGCACTCATTTTATCTAATGAGCCTTGTTCTTTTAATTGATTGCTAAGATTAGAAATCATGCCACCTGGTACTTGGTTAACTAAAACACGCGTATCGACACCTGTATAGTCACTTTCAAATTGCCAATATTTTTTACGTACTTCACGGAAATACTCGCTTACTTCTTGTACTGCACCAATATCTAGCTCGGTGTCATATTCTGTACCTTGTAACGCAGCAATAATGCTTTCAGTAGTAGGGTGGCTCGCACCCTCACTGAATGCTGAATTACATGTGTCGATAATAGTGGCCCCATTTTCAACACCACGCATTAGGTTCAAACTGGCTAAACCGGAAGTCGCATGGCTATGTAAATGAATAGGGATACTAACTTCTGCCTTAAGTGCTTTAACCAACTCGGTGGTGCTTTGTGGTGTTAGTAAGCTGGCCATGTCTTTAATTGCTAAAGTGTCACAACCCATGGCTTCTAATTCTTTAGCCAGTCCAACAAAATGTGCGACATCATGCTCTGGGCTGGTTGTGTAGCTGATTGCACCTTCTGCGGTTTTGTTGGCTTTTTTTACGGCATCAATCGATGTTTTGAGGTTGCGCATATCATTCATTGCATCAAAAACACGGAATACATCGACGCCGTTGTCAGCAGACTTTTGTACAAAAGCACGTACAACGTCATCTGAATAATGACGATAGCCTAATAAATTTTGGCCGCGAAGCAACATTTGAATACGACTATTTGGTAAGGCTTTACGTAGTTTGGCTAAACGTTCCCAAGGATCTTCTTTTAAAAAGCGTACACAGGCATCAAAGGTTGCACCCCCCCATGCTTCAAGTGACCAAAAGCCGATTGAATCTAGTTTTGAACATATCGGTAGCATATCTTCTGTACGTAAGCGCGTAGCAATCATGCATTGATGACCATCGCGTAAGACCAATTCTGTAATGTATGTTTTGCTCATAGTTAAAACTCTTTAAAATTAATGCTAATTAAATGCCTTCATGTGCTGCAATAGCCGCTGATACAGCAGCAGCGATTAACTCAGGGGGTAATTGTATTGCGTAATTTGTTAATTCGGGGTGCATTTCTACAAAGCTAGTATTGAAATTTGCATCTCTGAATTCCGGATGCTTCAAAATTTCCTGATAGTAAGGTATTGTCGTTTTAACACCATACACAATCATGTCATCCAAAGCGCGGCGTCCTCGCTCAATAACGCCTTCCCAGTTTAGTGCCCAAACGGTTAGCTTGCCACACATTGAATCGTAATACGGTGGGATAATATAGCCAGTATAGATGGCTGCATCCATACGTACGCCTGGTCCCCCCGGTGAATAGTACCTTGTAATTTTACCGAAGCTTGGCAGAAAGTCATTTTTTGGATCTTCTGCATTAATACGAAACTCCATGGCAAAGCCACGATAGGTAATGTTACTTTGCTTGTACCTCAGTGGCAGGCCATAAGCAATGCGAATTTGTTCTTGAACGATATCGATGCCAGTAATAGCCTCTGTAACAGTATGCTCTACCTGAAGACGTGTGTTCATTTCCATAAAATAAAATGTGTCATCTGAGTCAAGTAGAAACTCGACTGTACCCGCATTCTCATAACCGACTGCCTTGGCTGCTTTTACAGCTAGATCACCAATATATTGACGTTGTGTATCGTTCAGCTGTGGTGAGGGTGCAATTTCGACTAGTTTTTGATTGCGCCTTTGAATGGAGCAGTCGCGTTCAAATAAGTGAACAGCATTACCTTGGCTATCACCTAGTATTTGTACTTCGATATGCTTAGGATGTACGATACATTTTTCTAGAAAGACTTCTGGCTTGCCAAAAGCTTTGCTTGCTTCAGAAATGACGCGATCGTAATTTGCTAGCAACTCTTTTTCACTGTCACAACGACGAATACCACGCCCACCTCCACCATTGGTTGCCTTTAACATGACAGGGTAGCCTAGTTTTGCAGCTAGCTTCACAGCTTCTTCTAAATTGGCTAAATTACCATCACTACCTGGCGTGCATGGGATACCTGCTTCAGTCATTGCGTTTCGTGCTTGAATTTTATCGCCCATTTTTCGAATAACTTGGGCAGTTGGACCTATGAATTTAATGCCGCGACGGGCACAAATTTCTGCTAGATCAGGATTTTCGGATAAAAACCCATAACCAGGATGTAACGCATCGCAGCCAGCTGCTGTAGCGATGTTAACGATGTTGTGTGCATTTAAATAACCAGCAACAGGTTCGGAACCTAATCTGTAAGCTTCGTCTGCTTTTTTAACATGCAAAGCCCTGCTGTCTGCATCAGCATATATTGCGACAGATTTAATGCCCATCTCAGCACAAGCACGTACAATACGCACTGCAATTTCACCGCGATTTGCTATAAGAATTTTTTTGAACACACGAATGCCTTATTGATTCTAAAACCCGTCGATTGTAACACGCGTGCGCTTCCGACAAAATACTAATGCGGGTAAAATTGATCTGAAATAATGCCACTACTTTATAATTGAAAAATAATGAAACAAATACTAATCAACAATCTAGAATTTGCAAAAAAACAAGAAACGATAGAGGGCGATATTAATGCAAAATTCTGCGAGCGGCTTGCAGAAACGTTATTTCTTTCTGATAAACAAGTAACGAATATTACTTATAAGTTGGTTGGCCATGCGCAAAAGCAACAGGCGCCAACGCTAAATTTAACAGTAAAAACAATATTGCCTGTTCTTTGCCAACGATGTTTGGAAGAAATGAAAGTTGATCTCTCATTAATTTTTGATTATTTAATTACCAATACAGAGCCTGGAGATAGTGATGAAATTGACTGGCTTGAACCCATGCTGGAAATGAATGTAAAAGATATCATAGAGGATGAACTGTTAATGGCCATGCCAATTGCACCGACACATGAAACACAATGTACTAAAGTGGCATTAGTTGCAGCAGGGGGGGAAGTGAATCCATTTGCTAAATTAAAAGGGCGCTTTAAGTAAGTTATTGCCAGTGATTGTTGAATAATAAGGTAAGCATGTGGCAATTTTTGTGCACAATATGCAGTAGCAAAAAAATGTAAATTCAACCCCATTTTACTTTCCATAACGTTTAAAGGTGTGTTAACGAGTTTTATTTAATATGGGAGGTTTATATGGCCAAAACTGATGAAGTAGAGACTGATGAAGTAGAGACTGATGAAGTAGAGACTGATGAAGTAGATGTAGTAGGAATGCCTGTTGAAAAGGGTAGTTTTTTCAGGCCTACACCTGCTGGCTCATTTGATGAGGGCAACGTTAGACCTATGGGTGGTCCATTTGATGGGCTTTCATACATTCGTAAAGGGCATCCGCATGATAAGCTAATTGAGGAGATTGTTGGTAATTATAATGCAGCAACTAATGAAAGTGAAAAGTTACTTTACAGCAACATAGCTGCAAAAATATATGTCAATGCTGCGCAAGATACAGATAATATCAATCAAGAAGATTTTAGGCATTTTCAGCAGTTAGCGCCTGTTGCAAGTAACATTGACCTAATAGCGCAAATGTCATTACCAATTTTAAATATGGGAAAACATGATTTCCACTCTTTAAAACAAAATACACCTGATATTAATGCATCTGATGGATCAAATGCTGTTGAAGACTTTTTTATGGTGCCTGTAAAGATAGCAAATCACATCAGAGGCATATACACAAATCAAGAAAGAGAGTATTTGGCTGAAATTTATAGTGCTAAAGAACCTAATGACAGGTTAATGGCTATGCAAAACTATAGGACTGATGATCTTAAAGCGTTAGCTAAACTGGCTCTGGCAGCAACAGCAGTATCTAAAGTAGTAGGGGTTATTAGCACGACAATCACCGCCTCAGAAATAACAGCTGCTGGATCTGTTCTGCTAGGTTTAAGTGTTGCTAAGCAAGCATATGAAAAAGATGGTAAGCATGATCAGAATAATGCTAATGAGATGCATGATGTTGAGTTATAAGAAAAACAGTCATCATCTAGATAGACAGCCTTTGAAATCCACTCATCCCATTGAAATGGTTGGGTAAAGTTAAGATGTATTTTTCATAAAAAGACTTGATTAAGTAGCTTGATATTATAAAAAATAGTTAGAATAATGAATAGTTTCTGTTTACAAACGAGCAGGAAATAGATTATTATGTTGCATTAAATTTTTAGCACGTTTTTAGACAAAATTATTACAAGTTTGGAGTATTAACATGGCAGTACAAAAAAGCAAAAAGTCACCTTCAAGGCGTGGCATGCATCGTTCACACGATTTTCTAGAGAAGCCACCATTGGCTGTTGAGCCGACTACAGGCGAAACGCATTTACGTCATCATGTAAGCCCAAGTGGTTTTTATCGTGGCCGTAAAGTAATGGCAGCCAAAGGCGAATAATAGACTGACGCGATTTTAATAAATTGTATCTTTATGCGCCGCGCCATATTAATTTAGCGCGGCGTTATTCTATACCTCGCTTACATAAGCATTGACAACTTTTTATCACTTAGATTAACTAGCTCACTATGGATATCACAATAGCAATTGATGCAATGGGCGGCGATCACGGCCCGCATGTTACTGTGCCTGCAGCCTTGAAAGCGTTGGCAGAGGATGAACAGCTTAATATAGTGCTTGTAGGGCTGGAGGATGTCATACAGGCTGAGCTTAAAGTGCAGAAGACTGCTACGAGTGCACGCTTACGCGTGCATCACGCTTCTGAAGTTGTGTTGATGGACGAGTCGCCACAAAGTGCATTAAAAAATAAAAAAGACTCTTCAATGCGTGTTGCCATTAATTTAACTAAAAGTGGTGAGGCTAATGCTTGTGTTAGTGCAGGAAATACAGGTGCTTTAATGGCGACAGCAAGATTTGTGTTGAAAACATTACCTGGCATTGACCGTCCTGCAATTGCCTCAGCAATGCCTTCTGAAAAAGGCAATACCTATATGTTGGATTTAGGGGCAAATGCAGATTGTACGCCTCAGCAGTTGTTACAGTTTGCCGTTATGGGGGCAATGTTAGTTAGCTGTGTTGAGCATAAGCCAGAACCGACTATTGGCTTGCTTAATATTGGCTCCGAAGACATTAAAGGCAATGAAGTTGTTAAACAGGCAGGCGAGTTGCTACGAGCAAGTCATTTGAATTTTTACGGTAATATTGAAGGCGATGATATATTTAAAGGTACAACAGATTTGGTTGTATGTGATGGCTTCGTAGGCAATGTTTCGCTTAAAACTACTGAAGGCTTGGCCCACATGATGGGTAAGTTTTTAACACAAGAGTTTAAAAAGAATTGGCTAACAAAGTTAATGGCATTGGGTGCCATGCCTGTTTTAAAGGCATTTAAAAAACGTCTAGACCCAAGGCTTTATAATGGCGCAAGCTTTTTAGGCCTGCGCGGTATTGTGGTTAAAAGCCATGGTGGTGCTGATACTGTAGGGTTTAATCATGCCATTCATGTTGCTGCCGAAGAGGCTCGTAGTGGCGTATTGCGTCGCATTACTGAACAATTAGAAATTGAACACTTGCAATCAAAAGCGACAGCAAGTCCTTCTGTATCAGCTACAAACGCATAGGTTATATTAATGGTTTATTCAAAAATTGCTGGCACTGGCAGCTACCTTCCTAAAAGAATACTGCATAATGCAGAGCTAGAAAACATGGTGGATACAACTGACGAATGGATTTTTTCACGTACAGGTATTCGGGAGCGCCATATTGCTGCAAGCGATGAATTTACAAGTGATTTGGCTGTCAATGCTGCTAAAAATGCGATTGCTAGTGCGAGCATCACGGCAAGTGAGATAGACCTTATTATTGTGGCAACCACAACACCGGATAAAGTGTTTCCTAGTGTCGCTACCATGGTGCAACGTAAACTAGGTATATCAGGTTGCCCTGCATTTGACTTGCAGGCTGTGTGTAGCGGCTTTGTATATGGACTTTCTACTGCAGACAATTTTATTAAAGCGGGTGCAAGCCAATGTGTTTTGGTGATTGGCGCTGATACTATTTCGCGTATTACTGACTATACCGATAGAGGTAATTGCATTTTGTGGGGTGATGGTGCTGGTGCTGTTATTATGCGAGCTTCTGCAGAGCAAGGTGTTATTTCTACGCATATCCATGCCAATGGCAATTTTGAAAGTATGTTGCATGTGCCACGTAATGCAGATGGTAAAGATTCCATTACGATGGAAGGAAATGCTGTATTTAAAATGGCAGTGAATACATTAGATCAAATAGTAGACGAGACGCTAGCAGCCAATAATATGCAAAAATCTGATATTGATTGGCTGGTACCGCACCAAGCCAACATTCGGATTTTACAAGCAACGGCTAAGAAATTAGATATGAGCATGGATAAAGTTATTGCCACTGTTGAAAAGCATGGCAATACTTCTGCAGCTTCTATCCCCCTTGCGCTTGACACTGCCGTACGTGATGGCCGTATCAAGCGTGGAGAAATCATCTTAATGGAAGCGTTTGGTGGTGGCTTTACTTGGGGCTCTGCATTAATTAAATATTAATCAATTAGATAAAGATTATACTTAAAGTAAATTATGAATAAAATAGCACTTTTTTTCCCAGGGCAAGGCTCACAATCTGTGGGTATGATGGCAGGTCTTTCAGACGTTAACGTTATTAAAAACACGTTTACAGAAGCATCAGATATATTAGGTGTTGATTTTTGGGCAATGGCGACTGAAGAAAACGATTTGCTTAACTTAACTCAGCATACACAACCATTGATGTTGACAGCTGGCGTGGCTACGTGGCGTATTTATCAAGAAATGAATGGACCAGAAGCTAGTTTTTTGGCAGGGCACAGTTTAGGTGAGTATTCAGCTTTGGTCGCAGCAGAAGCGATTAGTTTTGCTGATGCGTTGCCTTTAGTTAAATTTCGAGCAGAAGCCATGCAAAGTGCGGTGCCAGAAGGTGTTGGCGCAATGGCGGCTATCATAGGCTTGGACAATGCAACAGTTAATGAAATTTGTTTAGAAAGCGCACAAGGTGAAGTGCTGGAAGCGGTTAATTTAAATTCCCTAGGTCAAGTGGTTATTGCTGGTAATAAAACTGCTGTCGAGCGCGGTATGCTGCTAGCAAAAGAAAAAGGCGCTAAACGTGTATTACCTTTACCGGTTAGTGTGCCGTCACATTGTGCATTAATGAAGCCAGCAGCAGAAAAACTGAAAGCCTATTTAAGTAGCGTAAATGTCAACGCACCAAAAATACCTGTCATTCATAATGCAGATGTGGCTTTTTACAATGAAGCCGATAAAATTAAAGATGCTTTAGTGCGACAGCTGTATTCTCCAGTACGTTGGGCTGAGACAGTGGAAATGTTGTATAGTCAAAAAATAACTAGCAGTGCAGAATGTGGTCCAGGTAAGATTTTAACTGGATTAACAAAACGTATTGTTAAAGAGTTGCCTTGTACGGCATTCATAAGCACAGAAGTAATATCAACATTTAATTCACAATATAATCAATAATTTATAAGGCTTTTTTAATGTTACTTAAAAGTGAAATTGCATTAGTTACTGGCGCAAGCCGTGGTATAGGTGCAGCGATTGCGCAAGCATTAGGTAAACAAGGTGCCGTTGTTATTGGTACGGCTACTTCAGATGCTGGTGCAGAAAAAATTAACGCGGCATTACATGAGGCAGGTGTTAAAGGCATGGGTATTGCCTTAAATGTTAATGATACAGCGCAAATCGAATCCGTAATAAAGGAAATAACAGCCAAATTTGGCAACGTTAGCATCTTGATTAATAACGCCGGCATCACAAAAGATACACTTTTGATGCGGTTGAGCGATGAAGATTGGGATGATGTTATATCAACCAACCTAAGTTCAGTGTACCGCATGAGTAAAGCCGTGTTACGCCCAATGATGAAAGCACGTACAGGCCGTATTATCAGTATTTCAAGTGTGGTTGGTCATATGGGTAATGCTGGACAAACAAATTATGCTGCTGCCAAAGCCGGTATGTCAGGTTTTACGAAGTCACTGGCGGCCGAAGTTGGCAGCCGAGGTATTACGGTTAATTGTGTTGCGCCTGGTTTTATTGAAACAGATATGACGGCTGAATTGCCTGAAGATATTAAGCGTCAGATGCTAGCACGCATCCCATCTGGTCGATTGGGTAATGTTGCTGAAATTGCAGCAACGGTTAGCTTTCTTGCCTCATCAGGTGCTGCGTATATTTCAGGTGAAACAATACATGTCAATGGTGGCATGTATATGGCTTAAAATTTTTATTTTTGTATTCTTGCAGAGTTTTGCTAGAATGTGCACTTAGCTGAGTTGAGCTAAATTTTTAATTAAAGGGGTAATATAGATGTCTGACATCGAACAACGTGTAAAAAAAATCGTTTGTGAACAATTAGGTGCAAACGAAGCTGATGTAAAAAACCCATCATCATTTGTTGATGATTTGGGCGCTGATTCACTAGATACTGTTGAATTGGTGATGGCTTTGGAAGAAGAGTTTGATTGTGAAATTCCTGACGATGAAGCAGAAAAAATTACAACAGTGCAACAAGCGATTGACTACGTCAGCGCTAACCTCAAATAAATTCAATTTAATTAGCTCATACAAAAGGGCTAATTTCTTATCATATGTCTAAACGTAGAGTCGTTATTACTGGCTTAGGCGTTGTCTCTCCTGTCGGTATCGGGGTGTCAACTGCTTGGGAAAATCTAGTAGCTGGAAAATCTGGAATTACACGGATCACTAAGTTTGATCCGAGTCGTTTCTCGTCTCAAGTAGCCGGTGAAGTTAAAGATTTTAATGTCACGGATTTCATACCGGCTAAAGATGCACGCCGTATGGATACCTTTATTCAATATGGTCTAGCGGCTGGTATTGAAGCTTTTAAAGATAGCGGCTTGGTTGTCACCGAAGAAAATGCTGAACGAATTGGCGTGGAAATCGGTTCTGGCATTGGCGGTTTAGGTCTTATTGAAAGTACTAATGATACTTACGATGTAGGTGGCCCGCGTAAAATATCACCTTTCTTTATTCCCGGTACCATTATCAACATGATATCGGGTAATTTAAGCATTATGCTTGGGCTAAAAGGGCCTAATGTTGCTATCGTTACCGCTTGCACAACAGGTACGCATTGTATTGGCGACGCTTCTCGTATGATTGAGTATGGCGATGCTGATGTAATGGTGGCTGGCGGGGCAGAAGCTGCAATTACTGAGCTTTCCGTTGGTGGTTTTGCTTCTGCACGCGCACTTTCTAGCCGAAATGACGATCCTGCAACGGCTAGTCGACCATGGGATAAAGACCGTGATGGATTCGTGATAGGTGAGGGCGCAGGTGTCATGGTGTTAGAAGAGTACGAACATGCTAAAGCACGCGGTGCGACAATATACGCTGAATTAACTGGCTACGGTATGAGCGCAGATGCTTATCATATGACAGCACCCAATATGGATGGGCCACGCCGATCAATGGTGAATGCGCTTAAAAATGCAGGGACTAATGTTGATCAAGTTAATTTCGTGAATGCGCACGGCACGTCTACACCACTAGGTGATATCAACGAAACCAGTGCGATTAAAGCCACTTTCGGCGACCATGCTAGCAATTTAGTTATTAATTCAACCAAATCAATGACAGGGCACTTATTGGGTGGTGCAGGAGGCTTGGAATCAGTGTTTACTGTATTGTCTATATACAATCAAGTTTCACCGCCTACTATCAATATTTTTGACCAAGACCCTGAATGTGATTTAGATTATTGCGCAAACACTGCACGTGATTTAAAAATTGAATACGCATTAAAAAATAACTTTGGTTTTGGTGGTACTAACGGTAGCTTGGTATTTAAAAAAATATAAAGTGAAAAGTGAAAAAAGCCTGTGCATTTATTGTCACAGGCTTTTTTGTGGCTGTTTGCTATGGTTTAATATGCCCTATGCAAAATAAAAACTTAAGCATCGTTAATGGCGTAATGAATGGCGCGGTTTCTTCACAAGATCGTGGTCTTGCCTATGGGGATGGTGTTTTTAGAACGCTAAAAGTGGTTAATGGTCTGCCTGAGCAATGGCCTTTGCAATATCAAATGCTTGAAGAAAACTGCACAGCGCTTGGTATTGTTTGCCCTAGTGCAGAATTGTTTGTGAGTGATTTTCTGCAACTTTTTTTAGCTGAAGAAACGGCAGTCGCTAAAATAATCGTTACACGAGGCGATGGTGAACGTGGTTATGCGCCACCCGCTATTACAGAGCCTACGCGTATTGTTATTAAATCATCAATGCCCGACTATCCTAAAGCGAACTTTAGTGAAGGTGTGCAGCTGCATTTATGCAAAACACGGTTAGCATATCAGCCAGCATTGGCAGGCGTAAAACACTTAAACCGTATGGAAAATGTATTAGCCAGAATGGAGTGGAATGACCCAGCTGTCGTAGAGGGTCTTTTGCAAGATATGGCAGGTGATGTCATTGAATGTACTGCATCTAACTTGTTTGCACGTTTTGACGATACGCTCATAACGCCAAACCTTGATCAATGTGGCGTTGCGGGCGTTACTAGGCAACGCATTTTGTCGCTGGCTCACACGATTGGTTTTAAAGTGAAGATTGAAACAATACCTTTAGAAAAAGTTTTGTCTGCGGATGAGATTGTTATCTGCAACAGCCTTTATGGTGCTTGGCAGGTTCGTAAACTTTCAAATAAAACCTGGGAAAAAAAAATGTTAGCTTTAGATATTAGAAAAGCACTGGCTATATGATGCAACTGATTAAAAAGAGCTTGATTTTGTTTGTGGTTGTAGCAATAGGCGTTGCAGCTTGGTTATACCATTATGCAAAAACACCCCTTAATTTGTCTACAGCAGCCCAACAAATATCTATAAAACCTAATAGTGCATTACCTAGCATCGCTAATCAGCTAGTAGAGCAGGGCGTCATTAATAAAACCATGCCTTTTACTGTGTTAGCGCGGCTACTGCGTAAAGCGTCAACGTTACAGGCTGGGGACTATTCGCTTAATAAAAACATCACTCCCTATGAATTATTATTGGCACTTAAGCATGGCAAAGCAAGGCAGGCAAGCATTCGATTCATTGAAGGCAAGACCTTTAAAGCCATGCGTGAATTATTATTAAGTAGCCAGGCTATAAAAAATACGATTTCAGGCCTATCTAATGCTGAAGTGCTGATGTTGATTACGGATAGTAAGAAGCATCCAGAGGGCCTGTTCTTTCCCGATACCTTTTATTTTGATAGAGGCACTAAAGATGTTGCACTGCTTAAGCTTTCTTACAATATGATGCAGAAGAAACTAGAATCAGCTTGGGCGGATAGGGAGAGTAGCTTGCCTTATAAAAACAGCTACGAGGCGCTCATTATGGCGTCTATTATTGAAAAAGAAACGGGCAAGGCGTCAGAGCGCCCAATTATTTCTGGCGTATTTATCAATCGATTGAGAATGGGTATGCGCTTGCAAACGGACCCGACCGTTATTTATGGCATGGGGGATAAATTTAAAGGTAATATCAGGCGTAAAGACCTGAGAAAAGACACGATTTACAATACTTACACAAGATACGGCTTGCCACCAACGCCCATTGCAATGCCAGGTATGGCCTCTATAGAAGCAGCATTGCACCCAGCCAAGACAAAAGCATTGTATTTTGTAGGGAAGGGTGATGGCAGCCATCAGTTTTCAAATTCTTTAGTTGAGCATAACCGAGCTGTGGCAAAATACCAACTTAAGCGACGTCGTCAATAAATCAAATAAAACAACAATGAGTGATTCAATTAAAAAAAGAGGCAAGTTTATTACCTTAGAGGGTATGGATGGCGCGGGTAAAAGTACGCACATTCCTAATATCATTGCTCAGTTACAAGCGTTAGGATATAAGGTTTTGTCAACGAGAGAGCCAGGTGGAACGCCACTTGGTGAATCATTGAGAACATTGTTGCTCCATGAGAAAATGCATCCTGAAACAGAAACTTTGCTGATGTTTGCTGCAAGACGTGAGCATATTGCCAATGTGATAGAACCTGCGTTGGCTAAAGGTGTTTGTGTTGTATCTGATCGGTTTACAGATGCGACTTACGCATACCAATGTGGTGCAAAAGGCGTGGCCGAAGAGAAGGTCAGTCAATTAGAAACATGGGTGCAAGGCCAGCTGCAGCCTGATTTAACGTTATTGTTTGATGTGAATGTAGAAATCAGTGCTCAACGCCTTGCAGGTGCGCGTGAACCTGATAAGTTTGAGCGCGAAAATGCAACATTCTTTCATAAATTACGTGAAGCTTATCTTCAGCGTGCAAAACAAAACCCGCAACGTTTTTGCGTGATTGATGCAAGCCAACCTTTAGAAAGAGTTAGAGATTCAGTTAAAGTAAAAATTGAAGAAAAGTTTTTAACTAATTAATTTATATATAAAATGTATAACTGGCAAAAAGATCAATGGCAAAGCATTATGCAAAGAAAAGATGTATTGCCACATGCTTTACTGTTAAATGGTCGCGCAGGTATCGGCAAACACCAGTTTGCATTGGATATTTCAGCTGCGTTGCTATGCCATCAGCCTAAAGGCATAAAATCTTGTAGTAATTGCCCTAGTTGCACTTGGCTGAAAGAGGGGCTGCACCCTGATTTTAAGTTGATTGCACCTGAAGATGACGATGCGGGAAACATTAAAAAGAAAAGTACCAAAAAAACGCAAATTTCTGTCGAGCAAATTCGCAACTTGTATGGTTATTTAAGTCTTAGCAACCATCAAACGCACAGCAAGCGGATTATTCTTATATCGCCTGCGGAAACATTAAATATAGCTTCAGCAAATGCATTGCTGAAAATTTTAGAAGAACCGCCTACGGATACTATTTTTATATTAGTAACCAGTCAACCACACCGCTTATTAGCAACCATTACGAGTCGCTGCCAAGTGATTAGTATGTCTATGCCGAGTCAAGCAGAGGCGATAGACTGGTTAAGCGCTCAAGATGTACACAATGCAGAGTCAGCGCTTCATTATGCTGGTGGTTCACCTTTGCAAGCGCTCGCATTTCATGATGATTTTGAAGTTAATAACAAGCTTATTCAGCAGCTTGAAAAAGGCCCTAGGCTTGATCCGTTTTCATCAGCACCACTGTTTATGTCTTTAGGCATGGAGCGGGCATTAGAAGCGATACAAAAATGGACTTTTGATCTTTTAAATGTAAAGCTTTTACTAGGTTTACACTACCACACACAACAAGCAAACACTTTGCAAGCACTCTGTAAAAGCGTAAACTTGACGCTATTGCTTCGGTTTCAGCAAAGCTTAGTTGAAATGAAAAAAACAGCATCACACCCGCTTAGCAATGAAATGCAATTGGAAAATTTATTATTAAAATATACGACCCTTTTTAAGGCGTAGTATTAGACATGAAATTGGATTGTAACTATGGCAGAAGAGAACAACTTAACAGCGACGACTAAGCCTGGGGTGCTTTCACTTGCAATTAAGGAGAAGCCCGCGCTTTACGCAGCTTACATGCCTTTTGTAAAAGGCGGTGGGTTGTTTATCCCAACAAATAAAGATTTTAAAGTAGGTGAAGAGGTTTTTATGTTGCTTAGCTTGATTGATGATCCAATGAAACTAAAAGTGGTTGGTAAAGTTATTTGGATATCACCCAGTGCGCACGGGTCTAGGCCGCAAGGTGTAGGTGTGCAGTTCAGCGAGCAAGATGGCGGCAATGAGGTGAGAAATAAAATAGAAGGCATTTTAGGCAGCTCTCTTCAGTCCACTCGTTCAACACACACCATGTAACTGGTTTCTGAATATTTATGCTAGTAGACTCCCATTGTCATCTTAACTTTCCTGAGTTATCCGAAAATCTTCAATCCATTAGGCAGTTAATGCTTGATGAGAAAGTAGGGCATGCATTATGTGTGTCGGTTACTTTAGATAAATTCCCTGAAGTTTTAGCGCTTGCGGAACAACATGAAAATTTTTATGCTTCCGTTGGCGTGCACCCTGACTATGAAAAGATTACAGAGCCTACAGTTGAAGAGCTGGTTCGTCTGGCAGACCATCAAAAAGTAGTCGCAATAGGTGAGACGGGCCTGGATTATTTCCGTCTGACAGGTGATTTAGAGTGGCAAAGAGAGCGCTTTCGCATTCATATTCGTGCTGCAATTGCCACACAAAAACCTTTAATTATCCACACTCGAAATGCGCCTGAAGACACTTTGCGTATTATGGCAGAAGAGGGCGCACATAAGGTTGGCGGTGTCATGCATTGCTTTACAGAGAACCTAGAAATGGCTTTAGCGGCCATCAACATGGGGTTTTATATTTCTTTCTCCGGCATTGTGACATTTAAAAATGCATTACAAGTAAAAGAGGTGGCGAAAAATATCCCGCTAGATAACATTTTAGTAGAGACAGACTCGCCATATCTAGCGCCCGTGCCATTTCGAGGCAAAACCAATCAACCTGCTTATGTGAAACATGTCGCACAGGAGGTGGCTGCTTTGCGCGGCATAACGTTTGAAGCGCTTGCTGAAGCAACAACCAGTAATTTCTTTAAGTTATTTAAGCATGCAAAAGCAACTCAAAACGAAATATGCAACTAACTATACTGGGGGCGGGGTCAAGCGCAGGCACGCCTGTTATTGGCTGCCAGTGTAATACATGTACCTCACTTAACCTCCGTAACAATCGAACGCGCTGTTCTAGTATCATTACATTAGATGCTGGAGAGGTGATTTTGATTGATACAGGGCCAGATTTGCGTCGACAAGCGCTTAGAGAAGGGCTGACGCGTGTAGATGCAGTGCTTTATACACATACGCATGCTGATCATCTGCATGGCATCGATGATTTGCGTGCCTTTTGCCAGATTAATAAGCAACAAATACCGTTATTTACTTACCCACAGGCGGTTAGCCATATTCAATCTAAATTTGGCTATACGTTACGTGAGCCGAGTGACTTTTGGGATTTACCCGTGTTGTCGATTAAGGCAATAGAGATGCCTTTTGATTTATTTAATACTAAAATTACGCCTATCCCCATCATGCATGGCAAATTCCCAATCAATGCTTATCGCATTGGTAATTTTGCTTATATGACTGATGTTTCATTGATTCCAGAGGCTTCTTTTGAATTGCTACAAGATCTAGATTTGTTATTAATCGACTGCTTACGTACCGCAGAACACCCGACACATATTAATATTGAACAAAGCTTACAATATGTGAGTCAGATTAATGCAAAACAAAGTGTTTTGATTCACATGACACATGAATTAGAATATGAGTCTTTGGGGCAGATGCTCCCAAATAATGTTTCTGTAGGTTATGATGGCTTAAAAATTAATTTCACTTAAATTAGTTTGTTTTCATTACACTTAAGATATTGTCAACAAAATTTATACTAAAACGTTTAAAAGTTAACATTTATAGGATATTACAATGATATATAACGCATTTAAAAAGTTTGCCCTAGCCCTTACTATTGCTTCATTCGCAATAATAGGTGCTGCAAATGCTGCAAAGAAGACTTATTCAGAAGGTGAGTTTGTTGTTAACTTCAGCGGCAAGTCAAAAAAAGCCGTTATTGCTAAACTGGGAAAACCTGCTAAAACAAGATTACCTGTTAAACCTTCCAATGCAGATGCTGTTATTGGTAAAGAGCTCAATAAAGATAAGAAGTCAGTCGATAAACTTGAAATGTGGTATTACAAGGGTCTTGTTAGATATGATGCGAAGCATACCTATAAAGAAATTGAACTGACATTTGTTAATGGGCAAGTGAGAAATATCGCATTCTTTAACAATAGATAAGCCCATTATTACGAAATAGGCCGGTTACACACCGGCTTATTTTATATGGCATTACTTCGTATAATGTATATTATGTTAAATTATATTTTATATCTAATATTCACCACAATTAATACTTATGTAAATCTGCAACCTATAGCTCGTTCTCATTACCGTGGACAGGTAAGCTTGTTTCTTTAGGGGCGTCGATTTGGGATTCTTGGTAACGTTTAAGCATGTTTTTAAGATTATCTAAATTTTCTTTATGCATAGCAGCTTGTGTGGACTCATTATTTGGGTCTGTTGTTACTTGATAAGTTTTATCTTGCTCTCTCTCATCCTTTAGCTGCCCTTGTTCTTTTGCAAAGTTAACGCCTGCAACTTCATAAGCCAAACTAAGCAAATAATTATGCTCTGGGATGTCTTTAATATCAGTTAAAACTTCTGCAATATGCGCACTACTTGGGCGCTCACTAGTGCCAGACATCATTTTATTGATTCTATTGTACGCTGCACTAGCTGCTAGCTCATAAGATACTTCCCTTTGATTTTGAGATGTATAGGTTTTTGTCGCCTCTACATTTAAATAATTAGCAAGTTGATCATTATCTGGTTTAGCACTAGAAAGATACGCACTAACTTTATCGCGCCCCCCTTCCTGCTTAACAATGCTTTCTAACTGCATCAGTTGTTTGGTAAAGTGACCCACGTCATTTTTAACATCACTAGATGTATCCGATAAGTCACTAAGGAATTCGTCAATAATAATTTTTTCAGCTTTATGTTGCTCATCAAAATATGCTATTTTGTCAGTCATTGTTAGCTCCTTGTGAGTTAATAATATACTTTCGTATAGTAGGGCAATAAGCTTAACAGCGCCACTTCAATTTAAGCATGGGTTAAATCAATTGCTTTAACAATGCCTTCTACTACCTTTTTTGCATCACCAAAAACCATCATGCTTTTCTCTAAATAGAATAAATCATTATCAATACCCGCATAGCCAACACCCATAGTACGTTTATTAATAATGATAGTATCTGCCTTATAGGCCTCTAAGATTGGCATGCCATAGATGGGGCTATCAGGATTATTGGCTGCAGGATTCACAACATCATTCGCACCGATGACAAAAACAACATTCGTTTGTGAAAACTCACTGTTAATTTCTTCCATTTCGGCCACTTGTTCATAAGGCACATCCGCTTCTGCTAACAAAACATTCATATGACCAGGCATACGGCCAGCTACAGGATGTATCGCATACTTTACATTAACGCCCTTAGCTAGTAGCTTTGTAGCCATCTCTTGCAGTGCATGTTGCGCCCTAGCGACAGCTAAACCATAACCAGGAACAATAATAACGGAATCAGCATTAGCCATTAAGAAGGCAACATCATCGACCGAGCCTGATTTAGCCGTTCTTTGTTCAGTATTACCAGTACTTGATGGTGTATCTGCACCAAAGCCACCAAGCAGCACAGACACGATGGAACGATTCATTGCCTTACACATAATATAAGACAATATTGCTCCAGAGGAACCTACACATGCGCCAGCAATAATTAATACGGGATTGTTCAATGTAAAACCAATGCCTGCAGCAGCCCAGCCTGAATAGCTATTAAGCATAGATACAACGACAGGCATGTCTGCCCCACCAATTGGGATAATAAGTGTTATACCTAATATGAGTGCAAAAGCACACATCACTAGGAAGGCGGTTTGGCTTTGATATAAGTAAAACATAATGCCAAATGTAACCATCAGCAAAGCCAAGACCAAATTCAAAGCGTGCTGACCTTTGAAAGTAATGGGTTTGGCACTGAATTTACCTGATAATTTCCCAAAGGCGATAATTGAGGCTGTAAAGGTAATTGCCCCAATAAAAGCGCCTATAAATAGCTCAAACCGTTGTACGGCAGTATGTGATTCAGCTGTATTAAACACGGCAGCAATGGCTATTAATACGGCACTTAAACCAACAAATGAATGCATGAGTGCAACCAGCTCTGGCATGTTCGTCATCTGCACACGTTTGGCTATGGTAATACCCACAATCGCACCCAATGCAATGGAAACTAAAATAATTGAAAACACAAGATGCTTACCCACGAATAATGTTGTTGCAACAGCTAACGCCATGCCTATCATGCCAAATAAGTTACCACGCCCGGCACTCTTAGGTGAAGACAGCCCTTTTAGTGCAAAAATAAATAAAACGGCTGAAGTTAAATAAGCAGCTGAAATTAAATTGGGATTAACAGCAATCATTTATTGGGCTCCGCGTTTTTTTTCTTTTTCTTTTTAAACATTTCTAACATTCTTTGCGTGACTAAAAACCCGCCAAAAATATTAATTGAAGTTAAGAAAATAGCAATTGCACCTAAAATACTGGTTAAATTAAGCACTTCGCCATCAATTTGAACCACTTGTAATATTGCGCCGACAATAACAATGCCTGAAATTGCGTTTGTAACTGACATCAATGGCGTATGTAATGCAGAGGTTACATTCCAAACGACGTGGTAGCCCACGAGAATGGCTAACACAAATATTGTTATGTTTTGCATGGTTAACAATTCATTCATCACTTTTCCTTAATTTAGCTGTTGCTGGTCACTTTGCCAAGATGGCATAACATACTGGCCGTTACTAGCTCATCTTCATTCGGGAAATTAAAATTGCCATCATCCTCGACAATTAGCTGCATAAATTCAAATATATTTTTTGCATAGAGTGAAGAGGCATCTGCACTCACCATACTTGGCAAGTTGGTATAGCCAATCAATGTAACCTCATGTTTTACAACAGTTTTATTGGCCTTAGTAAGTGGGCAATTGCCTGCGCCACCCTTCCCCATGCCTGCTGCTAAATCCACAATAACAGACCCCGGCTTCATTCTTTTGACAACGTCTTTGTTTAATAAAGTGGGTGGCGTACGCCCGGGTATAAGTGCAGAGGTAATCACAATGTCAGATTTCTTTGCATGTTCAGCTACCAGTGCTGCTTGGCGTTTCA
>VAPL010064152.1_pt1 | contig 37204 bp, 29 predicted proteins | sample 3395061 | NCBI WGS metagenome assembly VAPL01 (sample SAMN08290444, study PRJNA428436) | hydrothermal vent metagenome | isolation source: Deep-sea hydrothermal vent chimney 2 | place: Pacific Ocean: Juan De Fuca Ridge | depth 2182 m m | reverse complement strand
GGCCTGGATGCACCACTTTGGTATGATGAAATCCTGACAATTGATACCCATCTTCGTTTGCCCTGGTCTGACATGATGCAGGGTTATTCGATGAACAACCATTATCTGTTCAACCTGCAATCCAAGTCGATGATCAGCCTGTTTGGTGAGCAAAACTGGGTGGTTCGATTGCCAGCCGTGCTTTTTGGTGTCGGTGCAATTGCCGCTATGTGGTGGTTGGCCCGGGATGTTGCAGGAACCACCATTGCGCACCTGACGGCCCTGCTGCTGGCAATTTCCTATCACCACATCTGGTTTTCTCAGAATGCCCGTGGCTATACAGAGCTTGCGTTTTTTGGCACTGTCGGCATGATCCTGTTCCTGCGCGGGCTGGCGCACCCAAAACCCGTAATCTGGCTTGCATACGGGGTTACCCTGGCTTTGGCTATATTTACTCACCTGACCGGCGCGTTCCTGTTCGCCGCTCAGGGTTTGGCCTGGCTGAGCTATGTCGCATTTGGTTCATTTCGAAATTCCCTGAAACCCGGTCAGATTAAGCTGCCCCTTCTGGGTTACATTGTAGGTGGCGTATTAACTTTGCTATTCTATGCCCCTCTATTACCAAGCCTGCTGGATACCGTCGGAGCAGTGTCGGGAACATCCACCATCGACGTGATGCAGGAATACCAAAACCCGTTATGGTCACTTCTGGAAGGGGTAAGAACGGCAATTGGCTCAACCGGTATATTAGTTGGCATTGTCGCGCTAACTGTTGTCATCCTTGCATTTCTGGGCGCAAAGCCCGCGCATTCGAACGCCCCATTGTTTGGCCCCATAGTTGGGGTCCATATTGTTTTGACGCTGATACTGCTGGTGACCCTCGGAATGCGGATTTGGCCGCGATTTTTCTTCGTCGACATTGCGTTTCTGATGCTGCTGATCGTGCTTGGGGTTCGTCTGATCTGCAACTGGTTCGGCCAACTAAGTCGCCCGATGTTTGTTATTGCCAGTATTGGTATGATCGCAATATCCGGTGTTCTCGCTTCGCGCAATTATGTTGCACCCAAACAGGACCTAAACGGCGCGTTTGAATTTGTCGAAGCCGCGCGTACGCCCAAGGATCGGGTGTTTTCCGTTGGCCATGCCAGTACAGTTTTTGGCGGGTATTTTGGGGCGGATTGGCAAGCGATACTAACCGACGAAGAATATTTGGCGGCAAGTGCGCTGCCCGGCCCGATGATCTTTGTTGTGGCCTTTCCGGCGCGTACCTTGCGAAAGGTTTCCGCATTGGACGCAGATACCGAAGACAATCTGAAACTGCTGTACCGTTTCCCCGGGACACTGGGCGATGGTGCCGTTTTGATATTCAGGCGGGAATGATGGCAAATATCGTCGTTGGTTCGGGGCCTACAGGTGTATCAGTGGCCAAGGCGCTGTTGGATCGTGGCCGGGACGTTATGATGATTGATGGCGGCAACACGCTTGAAGCCACTAACGCAAACCGCCGCGATACTCTGGCAGCAACGCCCCCCGATGCGTGGTCGAAGGAACAGCGCCAAGCCTACCAATCCCCGCAATTTTCAGCGCCAGAAGGTCAGGCGCGGCGCTATGGTTCTGACTTTGCGATGGAACCGGCAAATACAACGCTGACCGGGTCGCATGACTGGTTTGGTTTATGCTCATCACGCGCCGCAGGGGGGTTTTCAAACCTTTGGGGTGGTGCGGTTCTGCCTTATCGGCAACAAGATATTACGGATTGGCCGATCGCACTCGACGATCTTAAACCGCACTATAAAGCTGTGGCTGAATTCATGCCGGTATCCGGTGTCCACGACGCGCTGTCAGACCTGATGCCTGGGTTTGATATGGCGGGCGCACAGGCGATTACGCCCGGCCCGCAAGCCCAAAGTCTGCTGACCCGCTTGTCAGAGAATACAGCCAAAAATATGGATGCCGGTTTCCATATCGGCGCGGCCCGTCAGGCGGTTGATGCTGCCTGCAATGGCTGTGGCATGTGCCTGCATGGCTGTCCTTGGGGGCACATTTATTCCAGCCAGCGAACGCTGAAAGACCTTATTTCCCATCCTCAGTTTACCTACCAGCCCGGCAGTATAGCCGTGGAGTTTGTTGAAAATAACGATGGAGTAGCACTGACGCTTACAGGCGGGGAAATTCTACCGGGAGAGCGCCTATTCATTGCAGCTGGCGTTTTGGAAACGGCGAGGTTGGTTCTTGCCTCAAACCCAGCCAGTCAAAGCCTGACCCTACTGGATAGCCAGCACGCATTTGTGCCAATGTTACACCGCTGGCGGGCACCCTCTTCACCTAGTGCCCAACCGTTCAACACACTGCCGCAGATATTTGTGGAAATAGACAACCCGAATGTTTCCCAGCATCTGGTGCATGCCCAGCTTTATACATGGAACGAATACTTTGCCCGCGATCTGATTGAAAACTATGGCTATGGCCTGAAAGTTGCCAATCCGGTTTTACGCGCCATCGCGGCCCGCCTGATCGTTGCGCAGGTTTTCCTGCATTCCGACCATTCTGCCCAAATAGAATTGCGGCTGGCCAGTAACGGTAAGCTAGAACCAACCCTGAAAGAAAACGCCGCGACGCAGAAAACACTGAATTCAGCTACCAAAAGCCTATCTCGCGTTATGGGGCGGGCGGGTTTGAACACCCTTGGCTTTGCCACCCGCCTTGGCCAGGTTGGCTCTAGTTTTCATGTGGGGGGCACGGTTCCAATGGCAAAACTCCCCCATGCGGGCCAGTCTGACAAACTTGGGCGCCCGCATGGCTTAAGCCGTGTTCATTTGGTTGACGCTTCAGTGTTTCCAACAATCCCGGCCACAACCATCACATTTTCTGCAATGGCAAATGCGCACCGGATTGGCACACTTGCGCCCTAAACGCGCGACCCAGTTTCGAAAGCCCCCGCTTCAAGAACACGCGCTAAGCCTTTATCACCCTTGGAAAATGCAGCCCTGGCAAACGCTGCTCCAAAAGCCTCTAATACCGGGCCTTCGCTCCAATGTTTCTCAAACGCCACGCGGGCAGCCTTGGATTGCTTTTCACGAAGGCCGGGGTCATTTTGCAGACCGTGCATTGCAGCCAGTAGCTCATCCTCGGTTTCAAACAACACACCACCCTTAGCCTTTTCCACAATCTCAGGAAACGGCCCCAGACGTCGCGCAATAACAGGCGTGCCAAGGCGAAACGCCTCAATCAGAATGATCCCAAATGTCTCATAACAAACGGATGGTACAATCAGCCCCAAAGCGGCGCGGTAATAAGCATTAAGTTCATCCAGTGACTTCCTGCCAAGAAACTTAATTCGCTCATTGCCGGCCGCCAACGCCTTTAGTTCGGCAGAATAATCACCGTCGCCTAAAATCAACAGTTCAGCGTCCGGGTATTTGTCGAATGCCGGGAACACATCCTGCAAGCCTTTGATTTTTTCCAGACGGCCAACAAACAGAAAATAGGGGCGTGAATGGGGGGATTTTGATTTCTTCGCCAGTACCAAATCCGGAAGAAAATACGGCAGAACTTCCATATCCTGACGCAGGCCAAACTCCCGATGCTTGTCACGGCTAAATTCGCTTTTGGCGATCACCAGATCAATCTGGTCCATCTGGCGATCAAGATAGCCGGTATAACGCCACATTTGGGGTGGACGACGGTGATTCAACACGCACCGGATACATTCGCGTTTTTCGCATAGCTCTTTGTTATAACGCCACAAAACATGGGTAGGGCAAACCAGCCAATGTTCATGCGCTTCATAAACCTGCAAGCCATTGCCAACACCCAACAGTCCGGGCCCACCCACAAGTGAGGTGTTGTTATGCCAGACAATATCGAACTGCCCGGCCTCGGCAATCTCGCGAATACGACGGCCATGCACTACGGGGCGGCCAATTTGTTGGGTTAACAGGTTGGAAAGCATCCCATTGCGACTGCGCAGGCCAATCGCAATAACGCCGTCATCCTCGCCCGCTACAGCTGGCTGCTGCCCGCCAAGCGACAGATAGGCATCTTCATCATGCACAACGGTCACTTCATGCCCCCGCGCCACCAGTGCGCGCGCCATCCGCTGAACGCCAACCGCATCACCGCCAAAGGAATAGGGAGGATAAAACGTGGTGAACATCAAGATGCGCAGGGATTTCATGCAAGCTCCGGTTATTCAGGTGGTTGTGTCATCTGAATTGCCCGGCTTGGCAATAAACGATTTTAACAGACCTAAGCGATTTCGCATGAAAATAGCTGTAAAGCCGCCGAAGAACAGGATGCCAGCGCCGATACTGATTAGCAGCACCTGTAGCAAAGATTGCGGCTTCAACTCTCCCAACAAAATCCAGATTAGCCCGGCCATTAGTATCGCACCGGTAATCGGTAATAAATGGTTTTTCAACAAAACCCATGGACTTAAACCTGCTACACCCGCCACGATATAAAACCGCAGACCCCAAAATAGCAGAAACGACGCCACTAACCCTGCCGCCATTGCGTTTACACCCCAAGGGACCAAAACCCAGACCAGAACCGCCCCTAGAACAACCTCTGCCCAGGCCACCAGCGTTGTCGCCCCTGCCCGGCCCAGTGCAAGACAATAGGCCTGGTGAATTTTTTCAATGCAAAGATATGCGCCCAGAACTGACAGGATCGACAGGATTGGCGCGGCATCCCCCCAGCCCGGCCCGAAAAGCAGCGCCAGTATCGGCTGGGCCAGTATTGCCAGCCCGGCAAATGCCGGGAATGCAACGAGACCAGACAGGCGCGATATATCGATCAATAGCTTAGATGCAGCACCACCTTTACGCTGCATTTCAGCGAATGCAGGCTGTGACGCCATCCGAAGCGGTGTCACGATTAGAAATGAACCAATCTCAACCAGACGCCAGGCTATTGAATAAAATCCCAAAGCCAGCGGTCCAAGCGTTGCCCCGATTATCACTGATGGTAATTGCGTTGATGCCAGCTCTGCGGCCCTTAGCCCTAATACTGCTCCGCCAAAGCCACCAACTTCTCGAAGATGTCGTTTGGAAATACTAAACCTTGGACGCCAATTCACAGCAGCCCACGCCATGACAATATTGGTAAGAACCTGCGCCAGCCGCTGTCCGGCAAGGCTCCAGATACCAAATCCGTTCAAAGCCATATAAATTGCAACTACCCCCCCAGCAATTACCCCGGCGATCGCCCTAAGGGAAAGTGTACGGAATCGAAGCTCTCGCCTTAAAATCGCAACAGGTACCGCCGTAAGCGCAATCATCATTACCGTTGGTGACAGAGCAACAATTAGGCCACGCACTTCGGATTGTCCGTATAAATCAGAAATTGGCCCTGCTGCCAGGATCAGCGTTAAACTTAGTAATAAACCCAGCCCAGCTAGCACCCAGAATGTCGTATTAAAGTGCTCATCATCAGGGTTCGCGAAGGAGATCAAAAAATCTGAAAATGACTCTCGCACCAGAAATTCACACAACAGAACAAACGCTGCCGCCATTGCCAGAAGGCCAAATGTTTCGGCCCCCAATATCCTTGCTAACAGCACAAAAACAAGGAAATTTATGACCTGCTCAACCCAGTTTCCGGCCGCCATCCAGGCCACGCCCCGGCCAAATTTCCGCTCGATTGACATACGTCAATTGCTCCTGAAAACTATTCTTCTAATTCCACTTCCACGGGTACACTTTGAATCTTCTCTAATGCCAGCTATTTTTCGCGAACATCCCCAAACACGCAAGAGAGCGGCAATAATTCGCAATCGAGAAAATAATGTGTTGCAATTTGAACGTATTACCGTTCTGACAGGTCGAAAGAAGAAATGTTGTGATGCGAATAATACAAATCTGTACCAATTTCAGACCCGGGGGTATTCAGCGCCATGTGCTGGATCTCACGAATGACCTGAGCGAACGCGGACACCAGGTGGCTCTGGCTGGGGATCACGGGGATTGGTGCCCGGACGATAGTGACCCTAATTTTGAACATCTGTCACTAGATAAGATCGCAGCCGGACAGGATGGCGTTTTCAAACGGCTATCAGAAATTCTGCCGGTGGCGCGAAAATTACGCCAAGCGCTGAAGAAACATAATATTCAGCTGGTTCATTCCCACGAAACTGCCCCCGCCATTGTGGCCAGACTGGCGACTATGGGGTTAAATATTCCAGTTATTTTCACCTATCACGGCTCGGAACCCGAACGCGAAGCCAGTGTAGCGCGAACTGCGAAACGCTGCGCTGATATGACAATTTCACCAAGCAGAACATCGCTGGAATCTTTGATTTCCAAAGGATTGACGCGGGAAAAAACCCACGTAATTGGTCTTGGCGTTCACAAGCTACCGAAAGTTTCTAAGGAACATGTTGCAGAGTTGAGGAAATCGCTGCTGGGAAAAAAAGGTCGTTTTCTGATTTCCAGCCTTTCGCGATTGGATCAGCAAAAAGGCATCGATATGATGATCGAGGTTGCGCGGAAAATCTCGGACAAACGCGACGATGTGGTATTTGCAATTGGCGGTCACGGACCTTTGTCGGATATCGTTGAAAGCTGGGCTGAGGTAACAGGCGTTTCGGAAAACGTAAAATTTTTAGGGCCTGTTGATGATGTGGCCTCTGTTCTTATGGCGTCGGATTTATACTTGCTGACATCCAGATGGGAAGCGCTTCCAATTTCGATTGTGGAAGCTTTTCAAACCGGCCTGCCCGTCATTGCAACCGATTGTGGTGGGGTAAAAGAACTGGTCGATCCGAGCGTCGGTTGCGTTTTGCAGGTTGGTGACACGCGCGCGATCGCTGTTGCAGTCCTAGAAATGATTGACAACACAACAAAACGCGAAAAAATGGGGCTGGCGGCTAAAAAACTTAGCCGGGAAGCGCGATTTTCACCACAGGCCGTTCACGAAAGTTTTGAAAAACTGTACCGAGAGATGATTGAAACGTCCCAATCATGATAATCTTCGGGGAATTTCGCATCCCCGACATCGGACAATACCGGTTGCCGCAAAGGATTGGCTACAGTTAAACGTAAAAATATCTAAAGCTGAGCTAAATTTCAAAAACATTTGATTTCATACAGTAAATAGTAGCTAATTGGATTTCTTTAGGATCAAGATACCGGTAAATACGTGAAATCCACCGAACTTCGTTTTCCATGGGCTGCAAAGCTGACCGGGCTGTTATTGATATTGGGCCCGGTTTATCTGTTGCTGTCCCAAACTTCGGTTTCAATGGGGAACAAAGTCTTTTGGTTCAGCTCGGTTGTTGGGTTTGGACTACTGGCATTTAGCTATTTTTCGACGCAGCGGGCAAATATTCTTGGCACATTGGCGTTAACCTTGATTGTGGGTGGCGGTGCGCAGTTATGGCTGACACAGCCCTTATGGTTCCCGGCGCTTCGTTTAAGACCAGATACCATGGCCGATCTGTTTATGTTTGGGTTAATTGCTGTACAGGCTCTGTTTGCACTATGGGCAATTCATCGAACCGGCGGTCATAGAAAAATATTGCGACTGTTTCAAGAATTTGGACCTGTTCGCATATTTATATTCCTTGCCCTTAGCGCCGGGTTTAGCGTTTCTCTTATGGGCTACCTCCCGCGTGGCTTTATGGCTTCTTACGCATTCCATTTGGTAGCAGGCGCAACACTTGTGGGCGTCAATTTACTTACACTTGCAGCGATGCTTTTGCAGCCTGCCCCAATGAACAACAATCGTGGATTTAGCCCTATAATTCCTGCAGTTATCGTTCTCCTGGCAAGCGCCGCATTGGGCTGGTTCAGCTTTGAACGCATACCGCATGTTGAAGATGAACTGGTATATTTGTTTCAGGCAAAGACCTTTGCCGGCGGCAGCTTTTTTGCCCCCGCCCCGGCGGAGGCCGCACGGGCTGGGCTGGAATACTACCTTTTGGAAATCCGCGACGGAAGATGGTTTGCAACAACACCACCAGGTTGGCCTGGTATCCTGACGCTTGGCGTATTGCTTGGTGCTCCTTGGATAGTTAACCCCATATTGGCTGCATTCTCAGTTTTGTTGGCACATGCGATCACGCGTCGGCTTGGTGGCCGTCGTCGGGCTGATATACTTGTGCTTTTAATGTGTACTTCACCATGGTTCCTGGCCGCCTCTGCGTCTCTTATGCCCCATAATACGGCGATATTCTTTACGCTGCTTAGTTGGTGGTTACTTCTTTTGGCGGGAAAAAACACGCAACAGGTTGCTAAGTTCGCAGGTCTTGCAGGGTTAGCAATGGGCTGGGTGTTTGTAACCCGACAGCTGGAAGGCGTATTGATTGGCACTCTAACCGGGCTCTATATTGTCGCAAATTGGGAAAATCCAAAAACACTAATTCGTACTGTGTTTTATTCACTCGGTGCAATTCTATCTGGCGGGTTTTACTTTTTCCACAATGCCGTCCTAACGGGGAATCCCCTTCAGGCGCCGCTGGCCCGGTATATCAACGAACAATGGCATGTTGGCGCTAATTCCTATGGGTTTGGCCCGCAGATTGGTCCACCCGGTGGCTGGGGTGATCTGGATGTTGCACCGGGACATTCTGCATTTGAGGGGCTGTTAAATACGCTCCACAACCTGTCTGCGCTTCAGCTAGAGCTTTTTGGCTGGGGTATAGGATCATTGGCTTTGGTCTACGCTTTGGTAATTTGGGGGAAGTCTGATCGCAAAGACTGGATGATGTTCGCGATTACAGTGACGATAATAACCGCGATGTTCTTTTACTGGTTTTCAGGCAGCTTCTACATCGGTCCACGCTATTGGTTTGGACTATTTTTCCCCGTGTTGTACCTGTCAGCCAGCGGCTTTGTGGCATTAAGTGACCGTCTGCAGAAGCTTGGCGTAGATAGGCATTCTACTGCTACTGCCCTGTTTGTGACTTGCCTGTTCGGTTTGTTGATATTTACCCCCTGGAGGGGAGTTGTGAAGTATTTCGAATATGGAAATTTTAGCTCTGAAGTGCGGGCGGTCATGGAAAGTGGCGCGTTTTCCAATGCGCTGGTAATTTTTGATGTCGATAGTAACCCTGCATCAGCATTGATGCTGAATGACCCCTGGTTGCCAGCGGACAAGCCTATATTCTTAATGGATATGGGCGCGCAATCCAACGCCGCTGCTCGGGCGCATTTTGCAGAAAGAGAAGTAGTTCTTTTCCCAAACTAGGGTGTCAGACTGACTTCCTAAACAGGAGCAGATGCCGCCAAGCGTGAACGGGACTTACCCGGTTTGCGCGCGGGCTTTTGACCTTCCTGACGGATGGTGACGTGATCGCGCAGGCGAGAAACCGATTTCTCTTCGCTTTCGTCCCCTATCACGGTGCGCAGCCAAACATCTGTCAGCATCAAACGCAGCCGCAGATCTGGCCCGGCATCTTCAAACGCACGATCCAGTTGCACTTGCGAAAGTTTCAACACATCGCGCAAGGGTGAGCCTGCGTTGTAAGCCGTTGAAAATTCAAGGCGTTGAAATACAGTGGTCCAGAACCCAATTTTGATCCGTTGACTAAGCTGCTTGGGTACATAGCGATCCGCAACAGCCCTCACGACCCATTTATCACGAACAAACGGATGGGCTTTTTCGAATACAAATGGCGATGCGCGCAGCTTGAATTTGCGCGGTAAATTCACGCCAAAACGCGCAATATTATGATCGAGGAATGGAAAACGGGCCTCAATGCTCGCGGCCATTCCCATTGTATCGTTCCGGTGCAAAAGCGTGCGCAAATGGTGGTGCATATAGTCGAGCGTCCACTGATGTGCTGGCTCTCGCAGGTGCTTGGGGAAGTTGGCCAGAGCGGCTTCTACATCCTCCATATCGCTGACCATCTCACGTCCATTCAGCAAATCGCGGACCTGTGGTGTATTTCCAACACGATCCGGCAGCAGGATTGGGCCTATTCCGGGCAGTTTTCGGATCGCACTTTGTACGCCACCACTCAAGGCGCCAAAGACGTCGGTGATTGGCTTTCGTCCTAACCATGGATAACCAAGAAACAGCTCATCCGAACCTTCACCGGATAGCAGGCCCTTAATTCCATTGTCATGTGCCAGTTGGGCAGTCATCATCAACGGAGCGCAATTGGGATGATACGAAAATGGATACCCATAGTGTTTCATAACCCGTGGAATTAAATCAACAAAATCCTGTTCTTGAACCTCGGCTACCTGCATTTCCAAGCCAAGATGATCAGCTAATCCGCGTGCGGCTCCTGTTTCGCTCCAGTCGCCTACGACGTTGGCGTGAAACAGTTTCACGTCCTTTTTTTGTCGCGCGGCCATAGCAATAATCAAAGACGAATCTACACCGCCAGAACAAAAAGCCCCAACCTTTGCGTCCGCAAACAAATGGCTGGAAACAGCATTTTGCATGAGCTCGTCAAATTCATCTATGATCTGGGTTGGCGACATGCTCCGCAGACGCTCAGTTTCATCTGCATCCAGAAAATCAGGCAACTTGAAGAACGGTGCAATAACAGGTTCTTCACCACGTTTTGAAAGCAAATACTCGCCAGGACTAAGTGAATGAACGCCATCAAAGAAAGAGCGCCCACTGGTCGGGCCGCCAAACTTCATGAGATACGACATCAATGAGCCGTGATCAGGCTTCAGGTCCAGCCATGGTGCCAACGCTTTAACTTCGGATGCGAAAAGAAGTGTACTTGAATCGGATGATTCGTGTGCCCAATAGAGCGGTTTCATCCCAAATCTGTCCCGCGCCAACAGCACAGAACCGTCGCGGCGATCAATGAACGCCAACGCGAACATGCCCTCAAATTCGGCCAGTGCATCTACGCCCAGTTGGATCAAACTGTGAAGAACGACCTCGGTATCAGAAGTGGTGTTGAATATGACTCCGAGATTCTGAAGCTTTGTTCGAAGAGCTCTAAAATTATAAACCTCACCATTGAAAACAAGTACATAGCGCCCGCTTTCATCTGAAAAAGGTTGATCCGAACGACTGGAAACATCGACGAGCGATAAACGAGCATGGGCAAGCCCAATACCTCGGTCAGCGAAAATCACCTTGGCATCGGGGCCCCGGTGACGCAAAACTTCGACGCTTTGTTTAAGCTTGGCAGCGTCTACAACAACGTCTCCGCCGTCAAATCTGACGCCAAAAATACCACACAAAATACTATCCCAACAAACAAACTTCCCAATTACTCTTTAACTCAAAACGACCGGATAGAAAAGTTTCCGGCTCGATTGTTTTGGTTTGTGCAACAGCCAAGGCGTTCTGGCGGTAGTGTCGCCGAGACAAAAGAGAGCGGTTTTCATTCTTACCTTAATCTTTAAACTAGCTGCACCCAATTTGGGCAAAGCAGCCAACAGCAATCTTAACTTGTTCGAACAATCCGCCGTTTACAATTACCCAGGAAACTACATGCAGTCTCGTTTGTTTCGCTCCAACATTTTCAAAATTCACAAATTGCTTGGGTTTCATATGGCAATATTCTTTGGCTTCATGTTTCTCAGCGGCGTCGTTTTGGTGTTCACAGATGAACTGGAGGCAGTGTTTCACAAAAACATCTGGGCATCCGCCCCGGCCGAGGGTCAAAAAGCATCATTTGGAACAATTTACGATTCAGTTACACACGCTTTCCCGCAAAGCACTTTATTTGTTTCACAAAGGCAGCCGCAAAAATGGCTGGCGGATCGCTCATATGTCACCACGGGCTGGGGTGAAAAAGTGGTCGTATGGAGCGATCCAAGTACCGCAGAAATTCTTGAGGTTACGAAAGACCTGAATTTCCGGTCTGTCCTTCGTAAATTCCACGACAGCCTTTTTATTCCAAGACGCTATGGATTTGTACTGGTCAGTGCCACTTCGCTTGTTCTTCTGTCTTCCATAGTCTCAGGGCTAATAACTTATCGGCGGTTTTGGAAAGGGTTATTTCGCTTTTCAGGCACCCGCACGAACAGCCGAGAATATTTTGGCAAGCTACACCGATTTTTGGCTGTCTGGACGGCTGTGTTTCTCCTGTTGATCGCTCTTACAGGGGTCTACTATCTTACCACTGGACTTGGAATTACGGGCTCCTTCCCCAAACCCCCGCCGGCTTTGGCTCGTCAGGAAATACGACCAGCTGGGTTTGATGGAGAGCTGATCGATACTGCTGAAAAGGTCGCTCTGGGTGCCTTAAGTCAGTTCTCACCCGACGCTATGGTTGCCCCTGGTCACACAAAAGCTGGCATTAGGTTTATGGGCTACTCTGCACATTCAGGTAAGTTTAGCGGTAGCAGTACGGTAGCAGTTGATCCAACAAATCTAACAGTATTGGGGGTAATTGAACCTTCCGATTTCCGGGGAAGTAGACGGATTCGCGCGTTTATGAATACGATCCATTTTGGTGAATGGCTGGGCAGTTCTTCTCGGGTATTGTGGATAATTTTCGGACTGGCATCGTGCTATTTAACCCTAAGTGGTGTACGCGTGTTCCTGTCCCGCACAGCCAATCCGGTAGTACAACGTAGTGGTACAGGTCGGTTTTTGGACGGCCTCGGCCGCTCTAAATGGGCTTATCTGGCGGTCATTTTGTTGGTTGCAGGATTGGCCGCAACTCAATTCGGACCGTTGGCGACAAAGTGGGCGACGATCCAGCCAAGTTCTGGCAGTTCAGGTGCTGTCCGCCTACAAATCTTCGGACCCTTACGGGAAGGGAAAGTCATGGATATGGTGTTATCGGTGGATAGTGAAAAGGCGCAAACGGTAACTGTACAATCGGCTGGTTTGGCCGGAAATTCTCAGGAGTTTAACCCTCGGGAACAAGGAGGATCGCTGGAATTCAAGGCCACTGGCGCGGCATCCGAAAACATATTTATCGTGACCCTGACCGGAGAAGGTGGGGAAACTGAAAAAATTACCTACAATCTTGGCGCCGCCATTTGGTAATTACTGCCCCGATTGTTGCAATATTCCGTATAAACCCGACAAATTACGCCGCTATTGTTCACCTGGGACAAGAAATCCCAATTCAATCCACCCTGGGCTTTTCAGCAATTCACCCAGAGTGCTAGAATGGCTAAGAAGCCCGGATCAGGATAAACTATTCAATGAAAACTATTTCAATCTCATCGCCGTGCTTCAACGAAGAAGATAACGTCGAGGAATGTTATACCGTTGTGAAGGCGCTGTTTGACGGGCCTCTTAAGGGGTATCGGCGCGAACACGTATTCATTGATAATGCGTCCACAGATCGAACTGTCGAGATTCTAAAGGAAATAGCCGCAAAAGACCCCGCCGTAAAAGTCGTGATAAATTCCCGAAATTTTGGCGTTTTCAGATCTTCTTTTAATGGTCTGAAATACACCACCGGTGACGGTGTCATTGTGATGCTGCCCGTCGACCTTCAGGACCCGCCGGATATGATCCCGGAATTTGTCGCCCTTTGGGAACAGGGATATGAAGTAATTGCAGGCGCAAGATCCGACCGCGAAGAAGGTTTTTGGATGGCTTCCTCGCGCAAACTTTTTTACCGCATCGTTAATCGCCTGTCTGACTTTGAAATTTCCCCCGATGTTGGAGAATTTCAACTGCTTGATCGCAAAGTAATGAATGCGCTGTTACTGCACCGCGACCAATACCCATACATCCGTGGGATAATTTCTTCGCTCGGTTTTAAACGGATAGTCGTTCCATACACCTGGAAAATGCGCGAACGAGGCAAATCAAAACATAATCTGTTTATGTTAATCGATCAGGCGTTAAACGGCATTTTTTCATTCACCCGGGCACCTTTGCGATTTTGTACGATCACGGGCTTGCTTATCTCTGTGGCCAGTATCGCGTTTTCAATCCTGTCGGTAATCTTCTACCTGCTTTCGCCTGACACTGCCGCTCGGGGCGTGACAACAATTATTACCGCGCTGTTTTTCCTCTCGGGCATTCAGCTTCTGTTTATTGGGATACTTGGGGAATATGTCACCACCATCCATAATCAGGTGCGGGGTGGTCCAATGGTGGTAGAGCGGGAACTGGTGAATATTGATCCAGAAGAAACTGAGAAACCCAAAGTTTCAGGCAAAACTAAAGTCAGTTAGCCAAAGATCGGATATTTCCCGGTCAATACACGCGCGATCAAAAAGAACGACAACACTGCCGCCACCGGTGCAAGGGCTGCCTGCGCGGCAAGTGGGTGAATTCCTGCACTTTGTGCCGCGCCCAATGCTAATGCATTCAAGGCCCAAATCCCAAGATACGCCAACCCGTAAAACGGCAATCGTGATACGCCACCTTGCCCAAAAACAATTCGGGCATGGGTCCAGTAATTCCAGATGACTCCTAGCACAAATGCCCCGGCAAGTGCGGGTTGTGAAGGGATTCCAACCAGCACAAACGCCGCAAATATTAGGTATCCAACGGCGGTATTTACCAGCCCGACCAGCACAAAACGAACAAATCGCTTTTTATCGCTGTCCCCGGATAGCCATGCTGTCAGGCCGCTCATTTCTTGTTACCTGAATTCAGTTTTTCAATGCAATCAGCTACGCCATCTACAATATTGAACCTTGGCCTGAACCCAATCGCAGAAAGTTTGGACACATCTGCTACTATTCGTTTAGGATCATCCGTCGGGCGCTTAATTGCCCCAAATTCCACCAATTCCGAGCGCCCCATTTGCTTGGCGGTCTCTTCAATCAATCTGCGAACCGGCGTTGCATCGCCACTGGCGATGTTGACCGGCCCCTGCAATTCACTGGATAAAACCGCTGCCAACGCACGGGCAATATCGCAAGTGTGTAGGAAATCCCGTTCCTGTAGCCCGTCGGTACAAGGCACCACTTCACCTTTTGACAATCCTGTAAGCAAATCACCCAGCAACCGACCCTTTGGCTCACCCGGGCCATAACAAAAGAAAATCCGCGCCCAGGCCAGCGATATGCCAAGTTCATTGGCAGCCCCGCTCAGCAAAGTCCCTGTCGACGCTTTAGCCTTACCATAAAGACTGGCCGGTTTTAGCGGCGTAGCTTCTGACAGCACCTCTTGCGACCAGTCATATTCGGCGCAACTGCCCACACAAACGGCACGTTTCCCGCCATCATCCGCGAATTCCCGAACCAATCCTAATGTGGCTGCAGCCCAATCAAGGTTTTCTGGCGCGCTCCACCGATTTTTAGGGGTGTCATACCACGCCAAATGTATCAAATGGCTGGCATTTGCCTTTTTCACCGCCCTGCGGCGCGAAACCGGGTCAAGAATATCGGCGACAATAGTTTGATGCGCGCCCTTAGCATTGCCAGAGCGGCTGAACGCAATAACTTCAAAACCAAGATCGTTCAGGGCCGTGACTGTTGGGCGTCCAATCAAACCAGTGGCCCCAGTCAAAAGAACCCGCCTGGTCATCAGCCCATTACTTCTAATTTAGGAACAGGTGTCACAAACTTGGTTCCTGCATCGCTAATATCTTGTAATTGAGACGCGATTTCGGTTTTCAGGTTCCAAGGCAGGATCAACACGTAATCCGGGCGATGGCTGCGCAAACGATCAACGTCATAAACCGGGATATGGCTGCCGGGTAGAAGTGTGCCCTGTTTTGCCGGGTTTCGATCAACGCAATATGCAATCAATTCCGTCCCCACACCGCAATAATTCAGCAAGGTGTTTCCCTTCGCCGCCGCGCCATAAGCCGCAACGGTTTCGCCGTTTTCTTTCGCCTTTTTCAAAAATGCCGTCAGCTCATCCCGCACGGTTCGCACCTTGCTTTCAAAACCATGGTAGCCCGTCAAACTGTCCAGACCCGCCCGATGTTCCAATTCACGCAATTTGGAAACTGACGGCAATTCCAAATGATCGGCGCCATCCAAACAGGCAAATATCCGTAAACTGCCACCATGGGTGGGCAACATCTGCACATCAAATACCCGCAGGCCAGCCGCAGCAAATATCCGTTCAACCGAAACCAGCGACAGATATGTATAATGTTCATGGTAGATCGTATCGAACTGGGTTTTTTTAATCAGATTCAAAAGGTGGGGGAATTCAACGGTATAGACCGCATTATCGCTTAGAAGCGTCGCCAAGCCTTCCACAAAATCGTTAATATCCGGCACATGAGCCAACACATTTGCCGAACAAATCAGCGACGGCTGAATACCTTCGGATATCAAAGATTTTGCTAACGTATTGGAAAAGAACTCCACTCGGGTATTTACGCCACGGCTTTCAGCAACCTTCGCTACATTCGCCGCAGGTTCGACCCCCAGAACCGGCACGCCCTTTTCCACAAAATATTGCAGCAAGTAACCGTCATTGGAGGCAATCTCGATTACCAGATCATCGCCCCCCAGACTAAAACGATCTGTGACGTCATTCACGTAGTGCTGACAGTGCGTTAGCCAGCTGTCCGAAAAGCTGGAAAAATAGGCGTATTCATCCGAAAAAATCTTATCTGCAGGTACCGCATCTTCGACCTGTACCAAGAAACAATTTCCACAAACCCGTGCGTGCAGCGGGTAGGTTGGACAAGGGGTATCTGCCTGTTCCGGCACCACATAAGAATTCGCCAAAGGCGACAAACCCAAATCTACGAGCGTAGAGGTAAGAAATTCACCGCAATGTCGGCATATCGGTTGTTTATTCATATTGTTCCGCCACTAATTCGCGAATATTGTTCGATTTGTTCTATGCAAAGCTGCCGCACATCGGCCCCGTCTGCCCAATTAGCATACCAGTTCGCCGTCATATCAATGGTTTGGTCAAAGCCCATTGCGGGCTTCCAGCCTAACCCGCGCGCTTTGGTGCTGACCAGTTGTAGCAGCTTGGCTTCATGCAGGTTTGCCTGATCTTCCTGTATATCAATTTGTCCAGTTCCAAGGGCATCCACAATGGCATTTGCTACGTCAATAACCGGGCGTTCCTGACCCACATCTGGCCCGAAATTCCAGCCCTCATCAATGCCATCATTCTCACCTATCAAACGCTCAGCCAACATCAAATACCCGCGCAAAGGTTCCAATACATGTTGCCAGGGGCGTTGCGAATTGGGTGACCGGATCACAACCTGTCCGTTTTCCCCAAGGCACCCACGAACAATATCTGGGATCAGTCGATCCTCTGACCAGTCTCCACCGCCTATCACATTGCCAGCTCTGGCCGATGCAATCTTACAGGGATGGCCGTCAGCAGCATTTGGCGCAAAAAAGCTGTTGCGCATTGACGCTGTCACAAGCTCGGCACAGCCCTTGGATGCCGAATACGGATCATGCCCCCCCATGGGATCGGTTTCAACGTAACCAATTGATTGTTCTTTATTTTCGTAACATTTATCTGATGTCACAATCACTGCGGCTCGAACAGTGCTGTCTTTGGCAATCGCATCCAACAGGGCCACAACGCCCATGACATTGGTTGAAAAAGTTTCCATCGGTTCCCGATATGAGCGTCGAACCAATGACTGTGCTGCAAGGTGAAAAACAATTTCAGGTTCTTCAATGCTCAGAACCTGTTTAACTTTCTCAGCATCTCGAACATCCACAAGATGATGGGAAACGCCCGTTAGCCCCAATAGTGACCACAAACTCGGCTCACTTACGGTATCTATCGAAAGCCCGCTGACCCGAGCCCCCATCTGGTGCAGCCACAGACACAACCAAGCACCCTTAAAACCGGTATGCCCGGTAACTAAAACCTTGCGGTCTTTCCAGAACTCCGGGTTCAAAACCAGGTTTTCCAAGGGGCATTCCCCGAGACCCACAGGCTTTCCAGCTCATCACGTTCCCGGATCGTGTCCATAGGTTGCCAAAACCCTTTATGTTCAAAGGATCGCAGCTCATCTTCCTCGGCCAGTTGTTGCAACGGGCTTTGCTCCCATACAGTCTGGTCGCCCCCTAAATAGTCGCCGACTTCGGGCGAAAGCACAAAAAACCCTCCGTTAATCAAACCACCGTCTCCGACTGGTTTCTCGGCAAAATCTACAACCTTTTCACCTTCGATAACCAACTGCCCAAAGCGTCTTGGCGGCGGTACAGAAGTGATCGTCGCCTTCTTGCCATGGGATTTATGGAATTTTATCAACGACGTAATGTCAACATCACCCACACCGTCGCCGTAGGTCATGCAAAAGCTTTCCTCATCCGCAAGCAGCGGCAATATCCGACGTAAGCGCCCGCCTGTCATGCTACTTTGCCCGGTATCCATCAGCGTTACCCGCCAAGGTTCGGAGTTCGTCTCGCGGATTTCCATTTCGCCACTTTCCAGATCAAACGTGACGTTTGAGCTATGCAGCAGAAAGTTAGCGAAATATTCCTTGATGACATAGCCCCGGTAACCCAGGCAGATAATAAAATCCGTGATGCCGTGCTGGGCATATATCTTCATGATATGCCACAATATTGGATGCCCACCGATTTCAACCATCGGCTTTGGAATTTTTACTGTTTCTTCAGCCAAACGGGTCCCTAATCCACCTGCAAGAATTACACATTTCATAATATTGGTTCCATCAAATCGGTTCCGTCCCAACTAATGTTTGGGTCGCACATGTCTAACACCTTGCTACAAAACCGCAAAATGTAACTTCTACGGTTTTCCTGTCGTTAACAATTCCGCAAATAAACCTTGTTTATCCCGTTATTGCCACGGGCTTAGGACAGATTGGCGAACCGAACGCATAACCTTACGCGCCCGCAAATAACCAGCGCCACGGCCAGCCAGGTGGGTGTGCCAACGCTTTAAGTCGGCAAAATAGTACATTTCGAGCCGAGGTAAATCCAAAACATCTCCGCTCAGCGTAGCGCTCCCAAGTCGTGTTCCCACGGATGTCTTGTATTCTTTCAAAATCGCCTGCCGCACGTCCTTTGTAGCAAGACCATAGGGCGGTGCAAAATGCTGCGGTCTTTTTCCCAAATGATCCGTAAGATGCTGAGCAGAAACACTTAATTCCAGACCCACTGTCTCATCCGATACAATATTCAGGTTGGCGTGGCTAACGGTGTGAGAGCCGAACAAAACACCCTTTGACTGAAGGCAGCAAATCTCATGCCAGCTCATCAATTGGCGTTGAGTTTCATGCGCCCCTACCCAGGTTTCTTCGCGCCCGATGGCATCTGTTGGCAAATAGACAATTGGACGATACCCATATTTGTCCAGAACCGGCCATGCGGATTGGCAAAAGTCGCGAAAACCGTCGTCAAAGGTAATGATAATCGAATAGTCGGCTAATTTCAGAGCGCCCTCGCGCGCGGCTAAATAGTCATCCATCGTGATCACCGGCACGCCGGCATCATGAATGGCCGCCATCTGTTCAGCAAATAAATCCGGTGAAATCGAAGTGGCCCCGTCCCCCTCGGAGATCGAGTGGTACATCAGAATATCAATTACAGGTTCTGACATTTCTTAGTCTTCCACCGTATGTTTGGCGAATTCCACCCGGTATTCCGCCCATTTTTTCAGATCAATCCGCCCGACATCATCCAGACAATCAGCGGCACCATACGCCATTGCAATAGCGTGGTGTGTATTGTCGTGGGCAAAAAGCCCTTGTCGACCAAATACCAGCAATCCGTCAAGACTTAGTAACCATTCGTCTACGGTATTGAAATTCTTCTCATAATCCAGATCGTATACCGGATAAGCATGGGAAAGCCTGCGCGTTTTACAGGTTTTGACCGGCACATTAACGGGCAGGTTCACGTCTGCAAGCCACGAAACAAAATGCTTGCCCAGCTCTTCGTCAGACATGTCCCACCATTTTTCACCCGGATCACAGGGCAGTTCAGCACAAAGCACGGTCACGCCCTTTGGCTCAGTCGCTGCACTGTAGTTTTTCGGCTCTGACATCCGGCTGATGGGTGTCGAAAGCTCTGGAAAATAATGGGCGTCAAACTCTGTGAACTGGTCGGTTTCCAATACCAGATAAAGCAGGATCATGCCGCGGAACCGGATGGCATTGGTGGCGTCCACTACCTCCTGCGGCGCAGGCGGGTCCATCAGATTAACCAGCGTCGTCAGGGGAATAGTCGTAAGCAACTGGTCGGTTTCGTGGCGAACCTCACCGCTATCGTCCTTAGTCCAGACAGCCTGAACCTCATTGTCCTGCCGCTCAATCCGCGAAATTTCAGTGCCGAACCGAAAGATTGCGCCATAGTCCTCGGCGCTTTCGGTCATGGCTTCCGCAATTTGGCCAAACCCTTGGCGCGGATAATAGAATTTCCCGGTGGTTTCATCGCCCATACCTGGCAACATGCGCAGCATTTTGAACAGGATCTTGCTAACCGAAGTGCCGGATATCCGGCGTTCCGCCAGTTTCACCGCCAGCTTTTCCGGGTCTAAGCCCCAAAGTTTTTTCACGTAAGGAAAGTAGAAATTTTCAGCAATTGTCGGACCAAGGCCATCATACAGCACCGTGGAAAACGTCCGTGGCCCGCTGGATTTCTTTCGGAGTGGTTTCAACAGACTATCGCCCAGCAACGAAAATCCGAACTTTTTAGGCAGTCGCAGCAACGCATCCAGCGGTTTCAGCGGAAAATGTATCCACCGCCCGCCCAGCCGGATACGCCCGTGGCGCGGCCGCAGCAGTAAATCTTGCCCTAGAATAGATTTCACATCCGCCAACACATTTGGGTCCGCAACCGGATGAAACCGGTGCGAGCCATAATCGCATATGACACCTTCCATCATGAAAGACGCCGCATTACCTCCGCCCACAGGTGCGCGTTCCAGCACTTCGACATCAGCCTTGCCAGATTTCGCCAGCGCGTAGGCCACCGCTATCCCGGCGGGTCCGGCGCCCAGCACCTGAATAATTGGTTTTTCTTTTGAACTCGTCATACTTGTTACCCTTGATTTTGGGGTTCGTTTGAAACGGGGTTTTTGGGTCGCCAGCCAAAACCGGTAATGCTAAGCACCAGTGCGCCAAGCCCGCCGGTCAGGAACAATACGGCCTGCCAAACCAGCCCGGCTGCCACAACTTCGGCGGCGATTGCTCCGAATGGGACCAACAGGGCTGCCAGCGTTGCTTCGCGCACCCCAAGCCCACCTAATGAAATCGGCAATACGGCCAAAATTTTGGCCAGAGGCCAGGCAAAATACCACGCCCCAATTGGCAGATTGATACCCACGGCCAGTGCGAGTTGCACCGCCAGATATACAAACAGGGCCTGAATTGAAAATGAAACGATCAGACTGCCCACCAGCAGAACCGGTCTTTTGCCAAGCACAAGCAGCGCATCACAGGTGCGCAGCGCCAGCCCCTTAGCCGGGAGACGCGGGAAATAGTCCCATAATTTCGGCAGCAGGCGCGGCACAACCACAATCGCCACAAATAAAATAGCCGCCAGTAATGCTAACGCCTGCAACGCCAGACTGGTATTGGTGCCGTTCCCCTGCAACATCAGCACACCGCTTAGCGACAGGCAGGCCAATGCCAGCATGTCGATCAGCCGATCGGCCACCGACCCGGCCACCACCTTGGCTCCGTCTTTCATTGACGTTTGTGCAATCCCGGCCCGCACCGCGTCGCCCCCCGCCACACCGGGCAGGCACAGATTGCTGGCGAGGCCAGCAAAATGGGCTTTTGTCGCCAGTACAAAGGGAAAGCCCCTATCCAGCAACGCCCACCATTTGGCCGCCGCCAGCACATGGCCGGCAAGAAACGCCATGAACACGCCCAAAAACAACGTCAAAGGCACCCGTGAAAAGCCAGCTAATATCGCGTCCGTTGGCAAAAACCAAAACAACACACCCAAAAACACCGCCGAACCGGCAGCGCGCGGCAACCAGCGTCGCCATATCGATTTTGGGAGCGCGGAATTCATCAGATCAAGGCCTTAGATGCAGCCGCGAAATCATGTCGGCAATCAGCCCAAGCGACCAGATCATAAACGCAGCCAACATCGAGAATATCGCCGTTTCGCTGACATTCATCAGGAATAGATCGTAAATCAGCTTCAGCGTGCCGATCCCAAAGAAAACCAGCCCAAGTGGAATGAACACACGAAGCGGGTTGAATAGAACGCTAATCCGCAACACAAGAATGATGAAATTGATAAAATCCACCGGCCGGATTTTCGATTTCCCCACCCGTTTGCCGTACTCAATCGGAGTGTAAAGCATACGTTTACCGTTTGAGCTCATGCAGAGTGTGATTGTTGTAGTGAACGAAAAATTCTGCGGCAAAAGCGGCAGGAACGGGATCAGTTCTGAACGCCGAAACACCCGCAGACCCGAATTCAGGTCATTCAGTTTACGCTCGGCCAGAAATGACGCAAATTTATTCAGCAGGAACTTAGCAGGCTTTCGGATCATCGGTACGTTTTTCATCGACGCGCCACGATCGCCAACGATCATATCCTGATCCCGGCACTGGGCCAGCATATCTGGCAAATAATGCGCCGGATAAGTACCGTCAGCATCCAGAATAGCCACATATTCGTGCTTGGTCTGTTTGACACCACGTTTCAGCGACGCACCATAGCCGGAGTTAACCTGATTATAGTCTACGGTTGCACCGGCATCGATGGCTTCCTGACGGGTGTTATCTTCGGAACCATCGTCGATCACAATGATTTCGTAAGGAATGCCGGTCGGTGCCAGTGCATTGCGCACATCTTCGATGGTGGAACGCACCGCGCCTTCTTCGTTGTAGGCCGGAATGACCACACTCAGGGACATGCCCTGCAAGCCATCAACCACTTTCAGCTTTGGCACTCGTTTCTTGGTAACTGTTTTAGCCATGCTACCGCTCCTCATATTTCAGTTTTTTGTTGTTTCGGGTTTGAATAGTTGTGAATTTTTTCATGGGACATGCAGCCGGTCTTTGCGGCCCAATAAATGGTATTCCACCAGACACCAGACATAGGCGGCGGTGGAATAGAGGTAATAGACCTGATGGAATAGTATCGACGCCATAGCAAATACAATTCCGCCGTTCTTCGCCAGATAGGTCACGAATTTCCAGTTTATCGTTATGGCCAGTGCAAATAGCGCGACCGGACATGCCCAGATCATCGGGGCAAAGGGTAAGCAGAGCATCGAAAGAATAAACAGCCCCGCAACCAGCGCACGGGCACGTTCGGCCATACTGGTATTCAAGTCGTTGGTCAGACCTTCACGCGAAATCATCAGCCGCGACCACGGCAGTGCGCGGCGATAAATATCGGTAAATACTGCATTACGCATCGACCAGATTTTCAGGTGTTTACCCAACAGGTTCGGGCAGACCAGAATATTGCCCCCTGCCCGTTTGATCCGATAGCCCAGCTCAATATCCTCAATCGACGGTACCCGGTAGGTTTCGGTGTCAAAGCCGCCCAGATCACGAAAAACCTGCGCATTAACGGCACCACATCCCGACCAAAAAGTAGTCGCATCACGGCGCGCCGTCTGGTGGTGAAATCGGTGCGTCAGGTTTTTGTAGTTGGAAAACCAGGAAGGTGCGCCCGGGTCAGAATCGTAAGAACCAAACACCGCATGTACACTTGTATCGCTAAACGCCTTACGGATTTCAGCCGCCCCGCCGGGCATAGCGATTACGTCTGAATCCACGAACCAAAGGATGTCACTTTGGGCGACCTCGGCCGCAAAATTACGTGCTGCACCGGGGCCGCCGTTCTTGGGCATGACCATAACCGTTGCACCCATTTCACGGGCCAGTTTCGCGGTGTCGTCGGTTGATTGGTCATCGACCACCAACACTTCATCAACCTCACCATCTGCGTGCATCTTCAAAACCGGCGTTAACACACGCTCCAGCAAATGGGCGGCGTTATAGGCGGGCATAACAACCGTTATTGTCAGAGGTTTCTCAAGCATTTTCAACCACCTCCGGTCGCTTAAAGTTCAATGCAAATAAGACCGTAACAGCTGCCAAAAACGGCAGTAACCAGATCACGCGCGCGCCATAGCGATCCGAGGGTTGGGATACTGCACCACACACAAATGCGTTTGCCAGGACACCCAATACACACATGACCACGAAAGTCTTTAATGGCCCCGGCAGGCGGTTTGGCAGGACGAGGCCACCAAAAATTATAGCAAGCGAGGCTACATAAACCGCTGTATGTACGGGATTTAGAATACGCAGCCAATCGCCCCCCGCCGCCAAACGACCAAGCGTAAAATCAGCCCCGGCCGCAGCGTAATTAGAACGGGTATTCGACAGGATTTTTTCATCCGGTATTGTCATTTCCACACTATTCAAACGGGCCTGCGTCAAAGTATTACTGACAATCGCGCCAGTCGTTCCTATAGGATCAAAACGCAAAACCCGAAAGAAAAACGCGTATTGCTCTGCCGCAACCCGACCCTGATCCTGCAAACTTAGAAACTTAAAAGACCCCAGGTCGGGATTGGTTTCAAAAATGATATGGGAAGCGGTAAATCGCATTGGGTCATCTGACTGCGACAAGGCATCGAATAAGGCACATGACGCCAAGCTTGTTTCGGGGCAGTTGTCCTGAAGATACGCCAATCCGGGTCCATCTTCTATTAACCGGGCTGTTAGAAACGGGATATAAACCACATCCGCATCCGCAACGGAACGCGCCGCGACATTAAATGCTGCCCGTTCACCAAGCCCAAGCAACGCCATGATCAGCACCAGCGCCGGTGCCAGCCACCAACGCGCCCGTGCCACATACAACGCACCAACCGCCGCAACCGGAATCATCGCCGCTGCGATGGCAATATGTGAGATATGCGATACCACGGCCAGCGAACCAAGTGCTACCGCAAGTAAGATTTCCCACCGGTGCATCTGATGCACAAACACGGTTAAGGTGGCGATCATAAGTAACAATATTCCGGTCAGAATATCGGGCATGATGAAAGCGATGTAAAACGACAGTGAACCGGCACTCGCGGCAATCAGTGGCAATGCGACCAGCGCAGCCAAAGACCACTGTGGCGCAAATAATCGCGCCAGAATGCGCATCGGCAGCCATGCTGAAACTGCTACCAACAGTACGTTCGCAACAGGGATCAGGCCTATGCCGCCGAGTTTCGAAAACATTGCCGCGATCAGCGAAAACACGGCGGAACGCGATCCGTTTACCGTGCCGTCAATTTCGGCTGTGGCCAGTTCAGCCGATTGTCCGGTCACGACCGGGTCGGAAATCACGCCCAGCTTCAGCAATAGCTTACTTCCCTGATCAATATACGCTGGAGAATCGTAATAAAACAACGCTCGCCCATTGATCAGAACGACGCTTAGACAGACCACGATCAGCAAACCAATCCACATTACCGCACCAACGGTACGACGGCGTTTTTGATTGCCTGTATTTGCGGTTTCCAGCGACATATTCAGTCAGTAATCCCACTTTGTGCAGGCATCAGATCGGCGTGTAGTTGCGAAAAGTATTCGATTGTCGCCTGCAACCCCTGATCCAGTTTCACCGAAGGCTCCCAGCCCAGTTCCTTGCGGGCCAAAGTAATATCCGGGCAGCGTTGAACAGGGTCGTCGTGGGGGAGCGGTTTGAAAACCAACTCAGATTTTGACCCAGTCATCGCCAATACTTTTTCGGCCAGTTCACGGATTGTCATTTCCACCGGATTGCCAATATTTACCGGCCCGGTAAAATCATCTGCGGTTTCCATCAACCGCATCAAACCATCGACCAGATCCGACACAAAACAAAACGAACGTGTCTGTTCCCCTTCACCAAATATCGTGATCGGCTTACCTTCAAGGGCTTGCATAATAAAATTCGAAACCACGCGGCCATCCTGCGGATGCATTCTTGGCCCGTAAGTATTGAATATCCGCGCGACCTTGATGCGCAGATCATGCTGACGGCGGTAATCAAAAAACAGAGTTTCAGCGCAGCGTTTACCTTCGTCATAACAAGACCGAAATCCGATTGGGTTTACGTTGCCCCAATAATCTTCGGTCTGCGGGTGCACGGTTGGGTCGCCGTATACTTCAGAAGTTGAAGCCTGCAAAATCTTGGCACGTAGCCGCTTGGCCAAACCCAGCATGTTGATAGCACCATGCACAGATGTTTTGGTCGTTTGCACTGGGTCATGCTGATAATGGATTGGCGAAGCCGGGCAGGCAAGATTGTAAATCTCATCCACCTCAACATAGAGTGGAAAGGTCACGTCATGGCGCATTATTTCAAACTGCGGATTGTCCTGCAGGTGCGCCACATTGGCGCGACGGCCGGTGAAATAATTATCAATGCAAAGGACATCATGGCCCTTGCTCAGCAAGGCCTCACACAGGTGAGAGCCCAAAAAACCAGCACCCCCGGTTACAAGAATTCGCTTAGAAGTCACAGCCATGCTTTGCGCCTTGTTTGACATGTACATATGGCGCGCCCTACCACGCCTGTCTGCATAAGCAGCCTTTGTGCGACTTCTACAGTGTTGCGGGGCGAAAATATGACATAACTGCGCTGGAATTCGCCAGTGCCGCGAAAAAGCAACGCCCGAGTCCAAGACCTGGCCAGCAGATAACTACACATCGACTGACATCTGAAGATTGAAGTTTCTCCAAACCCGATTAAATTCGCCAATTTATTACTCACAACTTTCAAAGGGTGTTGTCGCTAGTATTGATCCTGACAGCACGTCACTTAATCGCCAGAAACCCTTCAAAACAAAGGTATTTCTGGATTGTTGTTACATCTTTGAAACCAGCCCGTCTAAGCAAATCCAGATTTCCCTGCGTCGAAAATGGTTCCATCACGCCCTTAAGGCTTCTGGATTTTTCAACGATTTCTTCGCCCGTGAAGCCATTACGAACTTTAAAATCATTGTAAAGCTGGCTGATAATATCCTGAAACCGGGCATCTGGCGCGCGGACTTTTTCAAACATTATCAGCGCGCCACCCCAATTCAGGGTCTCATAAATCTTGTCAAACAGCTCCTGACGGTAGCGGGGCGGCACAAATTGCATGGTGTAATAGCTGACAATAAGGTCAGATTTTTCCATCTCGGTGATACGGGCATCTTCCAAAGAGATTTTAATACTGGGGATGTCAGCACAATGTTTTTTGGCCGCTTCGACCATTGCCGGCTCAATATCCAGACCATACCATTTAGCACCCGGTTTACCGGTATGATGTTCCGCCAGCTTGCGCAGCAACTCACCGGTTGAGGTGCCAATTTCATAGGCGACACTGTCATTTTTAATAAAGAAATCCGATACTTGGCAAACCAGATCGTGCCCAGAATCGTAAAGCGGTACTGATAGTTTAATGTGATCAACAAATGTATCCGGCACTTCCCCACCAAAGGTCCAGCCAGCATTTACAGTCGAAATTTTTTGTCCAACGCCCATAGTTTTGATTCCCGTCCGTTCGAATTTCACCCTGCCAGCCCGCAAAAAATAACGCAGATAGCGGCATTACCAATACAGTTTGTTTCGTCATTTTAAATGACTCAACAGCCGCAGACTACATCTTGCGGGCCCGCTTGCCGAACAAAAAAAGAAACAGTTTCCATTTTGGGAACAAGCGCGATGAATAAGCGGCAATGTCACTTGCAAAGAAAATTGCTGTGTTCATGCCGATTGTGCCTCATCCGGGTTGTAGCCGAAAGAACTGTCCAGCAGATGCTGCGTATAAGGATGGCTGGGCTTCATCGCCCGCATGTCTTCCACGCTCATCACCTCAACGATTTCACCGTTCTGCATAACGGCAGTCGCATCACACATATGCGCCACGACCGCCAGGTTATGGGAGACCATCAGATAGGTCAGCTTATGTTCTTCACGCAGGTCAGCCAGCAGGTTCAGAACTTCCGCCTGTACAGACACATCCAGCGCCGACGTTGGCTCATCCAGCAACAATACTGTCGGTTCCGGCGCTAAAGCCCGCGCAATTGCCACACGCTGACGCTGCCCACCAGACAACTGGTGCGGATAACGAAACCGAAACGCCGGACCAAGCCCTACATCATCCAGCAGCTTTATAATTCTGTTATCAATGTCCTTGAAACCATGCAGGCTCAGGGTCTCACCAAGCACCTGATCAACCGAATGGCGCGGGTGCAGTGAGGCATAGGGGTCCTGAAACACCATCTGCACGTCTTTGTAGAACGTCTTAGGGCGTTTCTTATCCAGCGTCAGATCACCAACCGTCATCGACCCTGACCAATCCGGTGCAAGCCCCATGATGGCACGCAGGATTGTCGATTTGCCGGAGCCGCTTTCACCCACCAGCCCAAAACTAGAGCCGCTTGGCACATCAAAGCTGGCACCTATGACCGCGTCCACCCGCTCATCATGTTCCCCGAACCAGACATTCAGGTTGTCTATGTTTATCCTGCTCATAGCCGCCCACTTACGCTAGGGGCATCGCGCCATGCCGGATCTCGTTGCAAGGCTGCCAAACGTGGTGCAGGCGCATCCAGTCGCGGCAATGAATTCAACAACCCGCGTGTATAGGGATGGGTGGCTTCGTGCAGTTTATCCGCGTCGCAGGTTTCCACAATCCGCCCGGCATACATGATCAGTACCCGGTCACAGAACGACGCGACAAGGTTCAGGTCATGGCTGATAAAGATCAGCCCCATACCGCGCTGGCGCACCAGCCGGTCAATGATCGACAACACCTGTGTCTGCACCGAAACATCCAGCGCCGAGGTAGGTTCGTCGGCGATCAAAATCTTGGGCTCGGTTACCAACATCATCGCAATCATGATCCGCTGGCCCATACCGCCCGACATTTCGTGCGGATAGGCCTTCATCACCCGCTCAGGGTTGCGGATAGACACCGCGTCCAGCATTTCCAGCGCCTTGGCATAGGCCGCCCTATAGCTGGCCCCGGTATGGAACCGATAAATCTCGATTATCTGATCACTGATCCGCATCACCGGGTTCAGCGAAAACTTCGGGTCCTGCATCACCATGGAAATTTGCTGGCCGCGTACCCCCTGCATTTCGCGGTTCGACATATCCAACAGTTCGCGGCCATTCAGTTCCATCCTGTCCGCTTCTACCCGTCCCGGCGGCCGGATCAGCCGCAATATCGCGCGCCCGGTCATGGATTTGCCGGAACCGCTTTCACCAACAATGCCCAGCCGTTCCTGCCCCAGTGAAAACGAAATATCGCGCACCGCCTGAAACTCACCCTGACGGGTCGGGAAGGTGACGCGCAGGTTTTCAATGTCTAACAGCTTGCTCATGACGATTCCCCTTCTTTTGGGTCCAGCACGTCGCGCAATCCATCCCCCAGCAGGTTAAACCCTAATGAAACCGTGAAAATCGCCATGCCGGGAACAGCTGCGACCCACCAGTGGTCCAGAATAAACTGACGCCCTTCAGAAATCATCGCGCCCCATTCAGGGCTTGGCGGCTGCGCGCCAAGGCCCAGAAACCCAAGGCCAGCGGCGGCCAGAATGACCCCTGCCATATCCAACGTGACCCGCACGATCAGCGACGAAACACAAAGCGGCCAGATGTGTTTGATGATGATCCGCAACGCGCCCGCGCCCTGTAGTTTCACCGCCGCAATATAGTCCGAGTTTCGGATCGTCAGCGTTTCGGCCCGCGCAATCCGTGCATAGGGCGGCCACGCCGTCAGCGATATCGCCAGCACTGCATTTTCGATACCAGCCCCAAGGGCCGCAACAAAAGCCAGCGCCAGAACCAGCCGAGGAAACGCCAGAAAGATGTCAGTTATCCGCATCAGAACCGCATCGACCCACCCGCCAGTATAACCGGCGATTGTCCCTACCAGCAGACCGGCGATCGGAGCAATCAACGCCACCAGTGTTACGATATACAGCGTAATGCGGGAACCAAAGATGATCCGGCTCAGAATATCGCGCCCAAGACTATCAGTGCCCAGCAAATGACCCTCTGAACCGGGGGGGGCCAAGCGGCCCGCCAAATCCTGAACAAACGGATCATGTGGTGCCAACAGCGGCGCAAACGCCGCTATAAACAACAGCAGCAGCAAAATTATCAGCCCCAACATCGCCATAGTATTGCCACGCAAAGTCAGCCAACCGGTATAGAGTGCCGCCAGACGGGCATGGCGGCGTGACGTGGGCGTGTCCGTCAACAACCACGCGCGCAGGCCTTGATTTTCGATCTGAATGTCGCTCATTTCGCCCTCGGGTCGAATATTTTGTATAAAAGGTCCGAGAATATATTGAGCAGCACAAATACCAACCCTACTACAACTGTCCCCCCCATAACCGCATTCATATCGGCCGACAGCAATGACGTTGTGATGTAAGACCCGATCCCGGGCCAGGCGAAAATTATCTCGGTCAGAACCGAGCCTTCCAGCAGGCCCGCATAACTAAGCGCAATCACTGTGATAAGCTGAACTTTGATATTGGCAAACGCATGTTTCCAAACCACGGCCCATTCCGACAGGCCCTTGACCCGCGCGGTAATCACATATTCCGCAGTTAACTGTTCCAACATGAATGAGCGTGTCATCCGGCTGATATAGGCCAGCGAATAATACCCCAGCAGGCTGGCGGGCAGGATGATGTGGGTGAATGCATTGCGAAAAATAACCCAATCGCCAGCGATGGCGCTATCAATCAGGATCATTCCGGTGATCTGTGGGATGATGTCTTCGTAATACACATCCAGCCGCCCCGGCCCCCCGACCCAGCCCAGATTGCCATAAAGCACCAACAGGCCCATCAGCCCCAGCCAGAACACCGGCATTGAATAACCAATTAGCGCCACAACACGGGCAACCTGATCGATCCATGAGCCCCGTTTAACAGCTGCAACAACCCCCAAAGGCACACCAATAAACACACCCATGAGTGTACCCAATGTGGCCAGCTCCAGCGTGGCCGGGAAAAGGCGTTTGATATCGTCCGACACTGGAAACCCGGTGCGCAGCGATTGACCGAAATCGCCCTGAACCACATCAAACACATATTTGAAAAACTGCACGATCAGCGGTTTATCAAGCCCCAGCTTGATATACGCCGCATCGTAAATCTCTTTGGTTGCGCGTTCCCCGACCACGGACAGTACCGGGTCCAAAGGCATAACGCGGCCAATAAAAAAGGTCACAAACAACAACCCAAGCATGGTAATTGCAATGGTAAACAGCGTCTTGGCGACCTTAATAAGTGTCTGCAAAAAGGGCGACTTGCGCCGCCCTTTTAGTGTTTCTGTGGCCATCGCCATTACTTGGTCACGTTCCAGTAAGCCGCGCCCGTAATCGCTGCACCGGCGCTAAAGCCCTGCACGTTGTCGCGACGACCCAGTTGTTCGATCTGCTGAAACATCACGGCAAACGGCGCCACCTGCTGGTGCTCACGCTGAAGCGCTTCGTACATTGCCTGGCGCTTATCGCGATCAGGTTCCTGCACGGCGGCTAGGGTGGCTTCTGACATTTCCGGAATAGCCCAGGAATTACGCCAGGCCAAAAGACCAGTTGCTTGCGCTTCATCCGAGTTATCAGGGTTAAACGCAAACGTACCCGCATTGGTGTTTGGATCCGGATAATCCGGGCCCCAGGCTCCGATGTAGATGTCATGCTCACGCGAGCGGTAGACACCAAGGATCTGCTTACCAGTACCCACAGTCATCGTCGCGGTAATGCCAGCCTGCGCAAAGGTCTGTTGCATCGCTGTGGCAATGGCTAACCGGTCCTGAGCGTCACGAACATAGAAGCCAACTTCAAAGCCATCGGCGTATCCGGCCTCGGCCAGCAGGCCTTTGGCTTTGTCGATGTCCAGTGAATATGGCGTGTCCGAAATTTCACCAAGGAATGTGCGCGGCAGGAACGCCTGATGCACAACATACTGACCCTTAAGGAAGCTGTTGGCGATACCTTCGTAGTCGATCAGATACTTGATCGCTTCCACCACTTTCGGGTTCGACAGTGCTTCGTGCTTTTGGTTCAGCGATGTATACATCAACCGGCCTCGCAGCTCGTTATCAATTGCGACACCGTCAGCACCGGTAATACCGGCAACATCATCCGGGCTCAGGTTCCGGGCCAGATCAACATCACCCTTTTCCAGAAGCAATCGCTGTGTGGCGCTTTCCTGAATGTGGCGCACGATGACACGCTCCATCGCGGGGGCGTTGCCAAAGTAGTTAGGGTTGGCAACCAATGTCACGCTTTCGTTTGGCTTCCAGCTGCCCAGAACATAGGGGCCGGAACCCGCAGTGTTTGTGCGCAACCATTCATTGCCCAGATCACCCTCAATCTCGTTCTCCATCACGGTTTTCATATCGACAATACTGCCGATTGTGGCCGTCAGACTGTTCAACACAAACGACGTCGCATAGCGTTTGTCGGTGGTGATTTGCAGCGTCATATCATCCGTTGCAACAATAGTGTCACCGACATTGTCAGCGGTAAAACCAAACTGAGTCAGAATGAACGATGGTGTTTTGTTCAGCGTCACCGCACGGCGCAGGCTGAATTCAGCATCTGCAGCTGTAATCGGATTGCCGGATGCAAAAACCAGTCCGGGGCGCATGGTGAAAGTGATGGTCATGCCATCATCGGACACTGTCCAACTTTCAGCCAGTTCCGGGCCATAACCTGCTTCCAGATTGGCCGGGTCAAAATTCACCAGCGCGCTGTAAACATTGCGGTTTACATCACTGCCGGAAAATTCAAATGACTGGGCCGGATCCATTGTCGTCAGATCGTCGATCTGGGTCGCGATCACCAGAATATTCGGCGGCGTTTGTGCGGCAACTGGCATTGCTGTCAAGCTGACAGCCAGCCCCATGACCACACTGGCCATGATTTTATTAAATGGTTTCATCATCTTAGTCCTCTCTGTTAAAGTCGTTTACTCGCGCAGTTTCCCTGCTTTTGCCTCAAACTCAGCGCCAAATATTCACCATCACGCGCAGCCCGTTTTCATGGCAGAGCATTTTCATCGTTGGCTTGGATGGATTCGGCAATCAATTCTCCCCACACTGGAAATTAGCACAGCGGAACCGGGTTAACAAAAGGAATATACAATTACGTCAAAGGTTTATACCCGCTAACATTTCAATTTGTGAATGCGTTGATTGATCCGCAAAACCGGAACAGAGTATTCAAGCCTTCACCCGCACCATTTTCGGATCATAAAGCGGGCCCAGCTGAACCTCACAAGGTACCCGCATTGTCGCCACTTCCAGCTCATATTTTCCGCTGTTAACAAATCCCACGTCCACACCGTCGGCGTGGCGAATATAGCCATACCCGATGGATTTTCCGACTGTATGGCCAAACCCGCCACTGGTCAGCCAGCCAACACGCTCACCATCCCGATAAATCGTCTCACGCCCCAGCAGAATAACATCCGGGTCCGCCACCGTGAAACACGCCAGCCGCTTTTTCACGCCATTTTCCAACTGCGCTGCAATCGCCTCACGCCCCTTAAACGCGACGTTGGATTTCATCTTCACCGCCCAGCCCATCCCGGCCTCTATCGGTGTGTGATCCGGCCCAATATCAGAGCCCCAGGCGCGATAGCCCTTTTCCAGGCGGCAACTTTCAATTGCCCTGTACCCGGCGTTGATCAGCCCGTGCTCAGCCCCCGCCAGCATCAGCGCATTATATACGGTCGTGGCGTGTTTCACTGGCATATGCAGCTCCCAGCCCAATTCACCAACATAAGTCACCCGTAGCGCTTGTACGGGGCAGCCAGCAATACCAATGGTCTTGATCGACCCAAACGCAAACCCCGCATTACAGACGCCATCCCGCGTCTCGCTTTGCAAAATCTTACGCGCATTCGGCCCCATCAGCGACAGCACCGCGTTTGCCGAAGTGACATCAAACAACTGACAATTCATACCTTCGGGGATATTGCGGCTGATCCAGTCAAAATCATGGGTGGCAAACCCGGTACCCGTGACGATGTAAAACTCATCCCCGCCCACCCGCGCGATGGTCAGATCGCACTCAATCCCACCCTTGTCATTCAGCATCTGGGTATAGGTCAGCGACCCCACCGGCTTGTCGACATTATTGGCGGCAATCCAGTTCAGCGCAGCCAACGCATCGGGGCCTTTCAGGCTGAATTTGGCAAACGATGACTGGTCAAACAACACCGCTGCATTGCGTACCGCGTAGTGTTCACGCGCGTTGGCCGCAAACCAGTTCTGCCGCTCAAAGCTGTAGACATCCCTGGCAACTTCGCCTTTGGACAGATCCGCAAACCAGTTCGGCCGCTCCCATCCCAGCTTTTCGCCAAAACAGGCCCCCTGCTCTTTCAAAACCTCATAAAGAGGTGATTTACGGTAAGGCCGCCCGCTTTCATTTTCTTCAAACGGCCAACCCATTGTGTAATGTTTGCCATAAGCCTCAACCGTCCGGGTGCGCACCCAGTCGGTATCAAAATGTGGACGGCCAAAGCGGCGTATATCAGCGGACCACAGATCAAACGGCGGCTCACCATTTTTAACCCATTCCGCCAGCGCCATACCCGCGCCACCCCCGGCAGCGATACCAAACGCATTAAACCCGGCCCCGACAAAGAAATTGCGCAACTCCGGTGCTTCGCCGATGATGAAATTGCCGTCCGGTGTGAAACTTTCCGGCCCGTTGGTCAGGGTCTTGATCCCCGCCGTTTCCAGCGCCGGCACCCGACCCAGCGCCAGCTCCATCAGCGGTTCGAAATGATCATAGTTTTCGCCCAGCAACGTATAATGGAACCCTTTGGGTATGCCATCCACCGCCCAAGGGATCGGGTTAGCCTCATAGCCACCCATCACCAGCCCGCCGACTTCTTCCTTGTAATAGGTTAGCCGATCCGGGTCGCGCAGGGTCGGCATGTCGCCGGTTATCCCATCAATTGCTTCGGTCACCATATACTGATGTTCCATCGACACCAGCGGCACATTCACTCCGAAACGGGCTGCAAAAGTCCGGCTCCACTGCCCGGCACAAAGCACGACCTTTTCGCACTCAATCCGACCCTGTTCGGTGATCACCGCACGGATGCGGCCATCTTCAATCTCAATATCCGTAACCCTGGTATCTTCAAACAGCTTGGCCCCCGCCATACTTGCGCCCTTGGCCAGTGCCAGCGTAATATCCGACGGGTTCGCCTGCCCGTCGGTCGGCATAAACGCCGCCCCGACCACATCGTCGATGTTCATCAAGGGCCACAAATCCTGCGCCTCACGCGGTGTCAGTAACTCCATTTCCAACCCGAAAGAATGGGCGGTGGTGGCCTGACGCTTAACTTCGGTCCAGCGTTCAGCATTACAGGCCAGCCGCAACCCACCATTCATCTTCCACCCGGTCCCCAGCCCGGTTTCCGCCTCGATTTTATTATACAGATCAACGGAATAGCCCAATAGTTGGGTAATATTGGCGTTTGAGCGCAACTGCCCCACCAACCCGGCGGCGTGGAACGTGGTGCCTGATGTCAGTTTCTGGCGTTCCAGCAACACGCATTCCACACCCAGTTTGGCCAGATGATACGCCGTCGAGCAGCCAACAATGCCGCCGCCGATGACGACGGTTTTAGAGGATGTAGGTAGTGATTTCACAGGATCATTTCTCAGCTTTGAAGGTAAATGTCATAGGCACGCTGAAAGCGACCAAGGTTTTCAGTTGTATAAGCAGCGTAATCAATATCGAGGGTTGAAGTCAGTTCTGACACCATGCTCCACATGGTTTCGCGCAGCAGTGACGCGCATTTCATAGAATGGTAGCGATGCAACAAATCACCCGTCACAGGCGTGTCAAAATACAGCTCCAGCATGTGGGCTTCCTGCGCCTCGGTCAGCAAATTATTCGACGCCAGCCCCCCCAGATCAAACAGCGGCGAATTAAACCCGGCATAGTCCCAATCAATCAGCCAAAGCCGCTTGCCATCATCCAGAAAATTTGCTGCCATCAGATCATTGTGACCAAAGACAATATCAAATGGTCCCGAGGCGGTTTCCAGCTTTTCGGTGATGCTCAGGTATTCCGGCAGGTTCACACTGTAAGAACTACCGCGTTCATCCAGCGTCGCCGCATAATCGCGGATCACATGGAAAACCCAGAATATCAGCGACGGACCACGGAAATGTTTGGGTATTTCATGGTGACATTTACGAACCAACGGGATGATCCGTTCCAGCATATCCGACACGCCTACATCCGCCTCACCCAATGTTTTCCCGTCGATAAAATCGATAACCGTCAGCCCATCTTCGGCGTGAAGAACAGCCGGTGACAGACCCGCCGCATGGGCCGCGCGACTTGCCGCCAGCTCATTAAACCGCAGCAGCTGGTGTTCGGGAATATCCTCACCAAACCGCACCACATACATTGCCTGCCCGTCATCCACCTTGAAATTCAGATTAGTCCGCCCGCCGGCCAGCGGTTCCACCCGGATGTCCCCCTGCCAAAGCGGCAGCGCCTTAATTCTGGTCAGTGCCAGATCATTATCCATGCGCATCCTCCAACCCATAACGCACCCGCGCTTTGCGGGCACTGGCCGAAATAACCCGATCCGCCATGATCGCGATAAACGCAATCGCCAGCCCGGCAACAATGCCGCGACCGGTGTCGGCCTTGGTCAGAGCGATATACACCTCCTGCCCCAGATCACGGGTGCCAACCAACGCGGTAATCACCAGCATCGACAGCGCCAGCATGATGGTCTGGTTGATCCCCAGCAGGATCGACGGTAGCGCCAGCGGCAGGCGTATCCGCGTCAGGATCTGGCGCGGTGTGCATCCCGACACAACGCCAGCTTCAATCAGTTCCGGGCTGACACTGCGTACCCCGTGCGCCCCGTATCGAACTGCAGGAACCAGCGCATACAGAACAATTGCCACCATCGCCGTGAAATCGCCGATGCGAAACAGCATCACCACCGGGATCAGATAAACAAAGCTGGGCAAGGTTTGCAGTGTGTCGATAAACACCCCGATAATTCGCCCGGCGCGGGTATTCACCGCCGCCCAAATGCCCAAAGGAATGCCAATAATACTGGCAAGAACGACCGACGCGCCACACAGATAAACCGTGATCATCGCCTTTTCCCACATGCCGTTTGTGACAATGAAACCGGCCATCAAAACGTTCATCAACGCCAGCTTCCAGCCGCCAAACTTCCAGCCAATCAGTGTCACCATCGCAATGGCCCAGGGCCACGGGATACCTAAAAAGAACCGCTTAATTGGCAACATGAAACCCTTGAGGAAAAATATTTTAACCGCCTCAAACGCATCAAAGAAATTCACGTTCAGATACTTCACCGAATTGCTCCAGAACGTCCCCGTCGTCAGCATCGCGCCTTCCGGATAGGTCTGAAACAGCGGCCAAAGCTGCCCAAGCAACAACGAAACAATCAGTATCGCCGCGACAAGTGTGCT
>VAPL010036858.1_pt1 | contig 37460 bp, 42 predicted proteins | sample 3395061 | NCBI WGS metagenome assembly VAPL01 (sample SAMN08290444, study PRJNA428436) | hydrothermal vent metagenome | isolation source: Deep-sea hydrothermal vent chimney 2 | place: Pacific Ocean: Juan De Fuca Ridge | depth 2182 m m | reverse complement strand
TTTATTTTATTTTATTTTATTTTATTTCCCAAATTTCGTAGCTTATTTTGCAATTAAAAGCTTTTGAAACTTTAGAATTTGCAGGGATTTGCCAAATACTTCCAGTATTTAAATTGCAAACCCAAATGCCCGCTTCCTCATCTTCTTGAGTGCCTAATGTCACTGGTGCTACACGCATATGCAAACTTCCTTCTCTATGAAATATATCACCAATATTAAAGACGTCAACTGGAAGTTGTGTAATTTGTTTTTTAAATTCAATACTAAAATTTTTATGTTTACTCATAATTCAATCTCCAAATCTTCAAGGAAGGATGCAACTTCGCTATCAATTACTTTGCTATTTGATTTTTTGGAACGATTTGCAGTTTTAGTTTTCGCAACTGCTGCATAACTTTGCCGCGCTCCACGAACAAAAATTTGTATATCTTCTGCACGTAAGAATGTACGAAGTTCATTATGTTCTTGTGTATATTCAAGAACACGTTTCATAGCATCATGCAATCCAGTGTTTCCAAAAGCATTAACAACTGCTTGCATTCGTTCTTCAAATTGGTCTATTGTAGATTGTGCAAGGGTATCGGTTGCTTCTGCAAGCAGTTTATATTTTTCATTTGTAATTTGGGGGATATTATTTACGGATGAAACTTGAGGTGCAGGGCTATCACAAACAATGCTAGTAGAAAGCTTGCTAGACAATGACATAGAATCTCCACCCAATGTTTCTTTATCAGAGATTGCAATAGCCGTATTTTGTTTTTCTAAATCACCATTAATTAAACCTTGTAATGAATTTGGTTTTGCAATAGGTGCAGAAGTAATAGGCTGTGAAAGTTTATCAGCTAGCGAGATTGAGGGTGATTCCTGATTTGATAAATTTGAGTTCAAGACATTTTCTTGCTCTATCAATGGCAACAATTCTGTATTTGTTATCTTCAAGCTCGATTGTGGAATTGATTTTAAATTGGGAACAGTTTGCGACTTTGAAATATTGAGGTTTATTTTCATTTGAATTACTAACCTTTCTTTTATTAATTGGGTTTACAGTGCGTGAAAGTTGCTGTTGCTTTGAGCTTTTTAACTTATTTTTACGCTTGAGTTTTGCGTGTAATGACATTAGATAGCCTCCTATTATTTAATTATAACATCAGATTCTTTTTCTGTATTTGAGGCATTAAAAATCTTATGCAATTCTTTTTCAATTACTGCAATAGGGGCTGTTTTTGTAAGGATAATTTTACAAGTTTCTTTATCATTTTGCAAAATGATAGATTTAAGCCTCATTCTAAAACTTTTAATTTTCATACCCCTAGCGCGAAGTTCTTTACGAATACGAGATAGTTTTACACGCATAGATTGCACAAAGCGTTTAGCTTTTTCTTCATTCCCAAGGTTTACAAAATGCATTTCTTGGTCTGCCTCCATACGAATAAATTGGATTGTAAGATTTGAGATACGTTTACGAAGAACTTTTATTTTTGCATTCTTTTGTTCTTTTTCTGTTAAAGGCATTTAATTTTCCAAAGGTTTTTTAGTTTATTGTAGCAGATAATTTTTATTTGTCAAGGGCTAACTGTAATTGCAAGTAAATAAATATTTAATTTGACATTATGCAAAAACGTATGAAATTATTTATTTCTTTCTTCCATTAATTTTTTAATTGCAATTTGCTCTTTCCATACACGTAATTTCTCTAATACTTTTATTGTGTTTGTTCGCCAAATTAGTTGCAAAGGATTGTGTTCTTCTGTCGCTGCAAATACATCATGTTTAGTTGGAAATTTTCTAGGCGTTAACACTTCTGCAAATTCGGTAAAATTTAAAATACAAAGATAACAATATTGTTTTTTTGTTTTAGTTTGTGGATATAAAGAATATGAAAGAACATTTCCACATTCTTTACATCTACAGACAAAAATCTCTTTTTGCGCTACCAATTAAATTTCCATGTTTTTGTTATAGAAATCCCGGTTACACCGACATCTTGTGTATCTGTAATTATTGAATGATGCCATAAACTGCAATCGAGTTTTGCAACCTCAAAACATTTAGTTGATATAATTAGAGTGCCAATAAGGTCTCCTTGTTCCCAATTTTGCCCATTAGATTTATAAATATCTTGATTTCCTGTTAAGGGAGAACCAAGTCCCAAAGTTAAATTTGCCTCACTTGCATTTGCAAAATCTGAGCTTGCATACATTAAACCAGTAAGAAAAAGAATTGGAAATACTTTATTTTTTAATCTTATTTTCATTTTTTAATCCCTTTTTTATTAATTAGTGGTTTTAAATTGCAATTTTCCTGCAATTATTGTTTCTGGTTCTGGTAATTGTGCTGTTTCTTCACCTTTTTTATCTTTCGCCATAGCAATAAATTTAAGTGCTTTTTCTTTTAATGTAACACCTTTAATTCTTTGAGTATTTACAGCTTGTGTTAATCCCCGATTATTACACACAATTAATAGTGAATTTTTTGCTCTGGTCATTGCAGTATATAACCATTCACGGCATAACATTCGTTTATTAGCAGAATGACAAAGCACGATTACAAATCGAAATTCAGAACCTTGTGATTTATGCGCTGTAAAAACATAGGATAGAGTTAAGTTTGTAATTTCACCTACAGTACCAAAAATTTGTAATTCTTTTACATCTTGAAATTGTATTGTAATTATATGACTTGCAGCTCGTTCATTCTCTAAGAGTTCTTCTGTAGGTTCATCTGCTTTATTTGATATAGCGTCAAGATGCGCATCTAAAGATGCAAGATCTACTGTAATATTTGCATGTGCTTGTATTTCCTTTACATGTGTACCTTGAAAATTATTATTGATTGCAATTTCAACTATAATACCTTGCATTCCATTTGTTAATCCTGCTTCATTATTGTTTTTTAACAGCATTAGTTTATCGCCAACTGCGAATGACTTTATTTGATTTCCAGCACGAACAGAATGACGAGGGTTTATAATCTTATTTGTTTCTTTATCTTTACGTTGTGGATTGAATTGATTTACAAGAACTGTATTTAATTCTTCTTGTCCTAATGCGTCAATATTTTGTGGAACTATAATTGCATCAAGCAAAGGGTCAAATTTATCGTTATCGTGAAGATATTTAATAATTCCTAAAAATGATTTACGTGCTGCCATTGAGCCATCTTCAATTTTTTTAATTAAAACCTTTTTATCAATTTCATCTGTTAAAGGCTTTTTACCCTCTGTAACACGGTTTGCGTTTGCAGCAATTGCACCTGCATTTCTATGTAATACAGTTAATTCGTATGTAGGCCATTTAAGCATTGCAAAGCCTAATATAGAATGTCCTGCAACAGGTGCTAATTGATTTAAGTCACCAAGTAACATTATTCTGCAATCTTCTGGAAGTGCCGCAATAAAGTAATGCCAAAGAGTTAAAGAGACTGTTCCGGCTTCATCTATTATAACAAATTTACAAGAAAGTTGATTCATTGCATCATATTCAGGAAGAAATTGCATTCGCTCAACAGTTTCCCATAAACCAAATTCATTTTGAATTTCTTTTTCTACCATTACAGGTTTAAAGCCAAGGGTAGAATGAATTGTATTACAAGATGAATGATATTTTTCAGGCAGTGCGCGTTTAATTTGTTGAACTGCTTTACCTGTGAATGAGCAAAATACAACGCTGCCATCTGTAGCTAAAAGATTTTCTTCTTCCATTCTTGCAATGATGGCTTTAATTGTTGTTGTTTTACCTTTACCAGCACCACCAATTAAACAGCCATATTTTTGGTTGATTAATCCTTCAACCGCTGCAATCTGACTGTGGTCAAGTGTAATTGAATCATCCATTAATGCAGAAGGTAAAGTTTCTATATGTGAAATTGTAGCTTTTTTAATTTCTGTAATTTTTGGAGTTTGAATGGCAATATTTGTTTCGTATTTTTTTGCTTCTTTATTTATTGCAGATTGTAAAGAATTTGCAACTTTTTTTGTTGCACCAGAACCGAATAAAATATCGCGTTTTGGTTTTATAATTTCTTGTTTTTGCGCTTGTCCCAAATTAAGTTTTATTGCACTCCTTTTGCCAACGCGGTTATTATGATTAATATTATTATTAACCACAGTAGTTTTATTTCCCGCTTGTAATATCGGTTTAATTTGTTGTGCTGGTTTAATCGGTTTAGTTTTAATTTGTAATTTGAATTGTTTTGCGGCAGTGTTAGATATTTGTATTTGTGTTGATAATTGGTTTTCTGCATCTGGTTTGTAAACGGCCTTATTGCCGCTTCCTCCGGTTGATGTTTTATTGATATTTAATTTAATCATTAACAATTACACCTTCTAGGGTCTATTAATTCGACATTGTCGGCAGACCACATGCAAGAATGATCATGTACATAAGTTTGCACTTGAATATTTTGTACTTTGCCATTCCATAATTCAAATGCAAGAACACGCCCTAGTCCGTGAGGGCAAATTGCTTCTTGGCCAAGAATTACTTTTTGTTTATTAGCAGCCATCTTTTGCATACCGAGAATATTCAATTTGTGCATTTGAAATTGCAAGGTCAAGCAATCGGTGTAATTCATCTCGATAATTTAAAACACTTTTGAATTCAAGGGTTAAATCAATTTCTAATTCTTCGCGAACTTGTGATTTATAAACCGAATAAGGTGGAGTTGTTGAACGTCTTTTATTATTTAATATAAGCTGTAATCGAACATTATTAATTTTCATAATTGTTGCTCCAAAATTGCAATATCATTTTTAGTTATCTTTTCTGTTTCTTTAATTAACTCTAATTGTTTTGTATCTTTTATAATATCGCCCCAAGGCAAACCAAAATTGCTAGCGCAGATTGCCCCGTATCCTGCATCTATTGATAAAATATTTGTGAGTTTTTTATTGCAAAACATGCAATGGTGTGTTTCATCACCGTAAGCTTTTGCATACTTTGCAGGGTTTTGTAAAAACAAAGATAAAATATGTTGTATTCCAGCTCTACAATTTGGTGAAGTTTTTTGATTCCATTTAATTATTGTGCCTTTTGTATTTAAATCTAAAAGCATTGTACCATAAAATATATGTGAGATATTTTTAAATGCTTTGTTGTTTGTTATATTAATAGTATATCTAGTACGATTTAAAATAAATGCAATTTGTTGCTTAAACTTATTTTGCAAAACTAACTTAGGCCACGGATTTTTATGCGATTCTAACATTTTACAAAGTTTAAATCGTTGTTCGGGAAATATTGTACAATCTTGTTTTTTGATTACTGTCATTTGGATTTATCCTTATTCAGTTTATTGGTTTTTGCTGTTTTTAATAATCGTTTAATACATTTAATTCCTTCAATTGCCGCTTGTTTATGGCAAAGATTAAAATATTCATTTATAACTTTTGGACTTGTACAATTAAATACAATTCCTTCTTGTTTTGCATATAATTTTATAATTTCTAAATCAATAGGAGAAATTGCAACGAGATTTAATGATTTATCCCATACTGCCGGTGGGCTATAATGCCTATTCATCATGGAATATCCAATAAGTTGAAATACCATATTCATTGGTTAATTGTGTTTGAGCTTTTGTAATTAATTTTTGCATTGCAGAATATAATCTTTTTTCTGCAATCCAGCAAGCATCCTCTGGGTTTTTATAAGTCCAAAACATTTTATCAATTGCAATTATAAAGATTTTTTGTTCTTTTGTTTCTGATAATTTAATTGCAACTTTACAAATAGCTTCCTGTGAGTTACCACCAAATTGAGTAATTGCAATCTTTAATTTATTTTTTGCTGATTTAGGCTGTTTTGTTTTAGATGATAAAACAGTTAATGCTTCTTTTGTTGTTGGTTGTATAAACATATTATTTACCACCTATTTTTAAACCAGTAAATTGAACTGGTTTAATTTTATCTAAATTTATCTTTTTATTTGCTTTGTTTAAATTACTTAAATTTGTAAGTGCTGCTAAATTTGGGTTTTGTTCAATCTGTTTATATAAAAGTTTTTTTGCTTTTTGGCGTTCCGCAACCTTTTTAGCTTCTAAACTTGCTTTCCCCATTGAACTAGCAATTTGTTGTGGAGTTTTATATTCTAAATGTTCTATTCCAGAAAAATCAATACTTTCGTTTATTTCTTTTTCTAATTCAGATTGAATAGTTAATTTTCTTTGCTTTGCAAATAATTCTTTTCTTTTTCTATTTCTTGCATTAATTATATTATTATCATAATAACCGTTTTTAATTTGTTTCCAGCATTCTTGCAAAACAAGTTGAAATTTAAAAACATTTTCTTCATTTTTACATATCTCTTTCAATGTAAATGTTTCTATCATTTCTTGAATTGCAACTGGTCGATTAGCAGATAATATCTTTCTAACCAATTCAGCACAAATTGCAATTTGTTGCCAATTAATTGTTTTTAATATTTTATTCGCTTCAATCTTTTCATGGAATTCATAAAGTAATTGCATTGTATTTTCTTCTTTATCTTCTGTTTTTCTCAAAAGACTAGATAATGCGTAAATAAAATATTCAACTGGTTGTTTTTCTGCTAAAGCAATAAGGGCTTGTGAGTCCGTCAATATCCATTCAGGTGAAACACTTTGTTGTAATTTTTCTAAAACAGTTATTGCCCTATCAACTCCATGTAATGTAATTAAATTCTCAATTTTAGAAAATGCTATATCATCTAATCGTTTACCAGTTTTTAAACAATAGCATTGTAATTTGTTTTGAATTTGAGGAAGTAAAAACGTAAGTTCTAAACTTGAAAGAGGAATTGTATTTGTTTCTCGCATATTAATATTATTTAACATATCATGCGCGGTTTGCATATCTGGATTTTCTATTACATTTTGCATAAGCAAGTTACCTTTTATTTTGCCTTGGGGCAAGGTTTATAAAAATTTATTTATTCCTCTATAGAATAGCACAAAATTCGCAAAAGTCAAGGACTGATTAGGTTTGCAAGTAAGATAGTTTTTAATATTGCATTCTTTTTAATCTTTCTAGCCATTCCTTATATATAGAGGACTATGCAAAAAGGAATTGTTAGAATTTCATAGAGATAAACATTACACTAAACATTACACTAAACATTTCAATATCAGAGGCTTTTTTCCGCGTATCCACTAAATCTATACTTATACTTTATAACCTATGATTTATTTGCATTTGGTTGTAAAAAGGGTTTGCAATGTCTGTTTGAGTCTTATTTTATAGGGTATCTAAAAATTCTTAATTTATACCTATACCCCCTAGACCTTCTTACCTTCTAATATGAAGGATTGCATTTGATGTATTCCATACACATTGCAGACTAAAAGGGTTTTAAGTATAGATATAGATTTAACCCTCTCGGAGAAAATAGGCCATGAAATTGATATCGTTATTGCAATGTTTATTGTTATTGAAATGTTTATTGTTATGAAATTATTAAACCGCGAAATGCAATCTCTTATCTTCTGTCACTCGAAATTAACTTAAAAATATATCTATTTTATATAGATATCTTAAATTATTCTGCTATACTTCAAAGGGTAAAACAGGCAATACTGCTCAACTACTCACAACATAAAACACAAAAGGTAAATAATAATGGATATGAATGCACAATCAGCTTCATCAGTACAAGAACAACAACCAGCATCAGCACTTGGTAAGTCAAATGCTCTCACTATGCAATCAATTAAAAAGCAATATTTTCTTGCTAATCAATCAAAAGAAGCAACCGCAGCGATTGATTCCGCTCTCGCATTAGTAAAAGCAGAAGAGGGGGAAGTGGTTTTTAATTTCGATCCTGAAAAAGAAATTCCTACAGGTTATGATTTTGTTGTCGCTCCGATTAATCAACGTGATACAAATTTAAATATCACAAAAGTTATTGGTGTTTCAGTTGGCGCAATCCCAACTTATGAACTCATGTTACAAACACCGGAAGGTGCTGCATGGATTAAAGAGCAAGCAACTAATAACATTCTTGCAAAACTAGCTAATGCAGTTCGACCAAATAAACAAGGTGAAATTGCAAGTACAATTCCATTCACTGTATCCGATTTTATTACTTCTAATCGCGCAGAAGGTGTACTGGTTGCATACCGCAAATTTGCACCCAAATTTATCAAAGCATTGAAAGAACGTGGTTTTGTAAATCTTATTGATGCGACTTTCCGTCAAACTTTGCAATCCTCTGCATTTGCAGAACAAACCTTTCCTAATGTACCACAGTCTGTTTGGGAGAATATCATTCAAAAGATGATAAGTTTAGCAAGTGAAGAAGGTATGATTGCTGGCATGTTAGTCGACTGGGTAGAAAATCGAAATACTGCTGGTTTGCCAGACATCAGCGAAATTGATATTGACGGGCTTGCAGATTTAGATATCTAATTTCAATCTTTATCATGTAGTATTTTAATACTATTTGTCACCCGTTTAGTATTAAGCAAATTTGCCCTAGCTTCTAAAACTAGGGCTTTTTTGTATCTGCAATTTATTATTCTTTCTTGCCTGTATACACACTTTTAAATTACTTTTAAATAACAGCGTAAAAATATCATTTGTTTTTGGCTTGCCAAATGGCCACCAAGCAATAGCATATTCTAATCTTTTAACATTCTAATCTTCTACTATCTCCCTAGCAATTACCATGCCAAGTTGATTATTTATTTTCCTTTGAATTGCATTTATTTGTAATTACTTCTTTACAAGCTTGTTTAAATTTGCTATTGTTTATACTAATCAAACAAGGAGAAAATATTATGTCAATCTTAACTGCAAATATTGTAAATATTACAAAGCACGAAAAGCAAAACAACTACTTTGTAATTCGTAAACAGGGAACAGCTCTTTACCTTTCAGACATGGAAGCTTCAGGACAATGCTATTACTCAACATTCCCAAGTGCCCTGCAATTTTCAAACATTAAAACAGCTCAAGCATTTAACCATGTAGCAGAGGGGCAAGTGTCAGAATGCAATCTTGATTCATTACACCCTATTATTAAGAGGGTTTAAGAGAATTTCGATACTGGCATTTTGAAAGTAAACAAACTTACAACCAAGTAAAACAATTTCATTTATAAAACATTGGAGATAATATTATGCAGCTAATTAAACGAACAGCGCAAACTTGCAAGACTATTGCAACTGGTTCAACAAGTCATTCATGGAAGATGCAAACAGAGAATGTCCAAGCTTCTTGCAGTGTACATTTTGATTGTTTTGATTATCCACATTATGCACTTGCATTTAACTCAATTGAGGAGATTGACCAGCTCAAATACATTTTAAATCTTTTAAAACATAAAATGCAAGCTGATTAATATAAATCATGGGGGGTATAAGCCCCCCCTTTTTTAAATTGCATTTCTTCTTATAAAATATCACCTTCCCACAAAATCTCCAAAAATTTTCAAAACTGGAAATTCATAAATAAAATGAAATTGCATTTCAAGGATTCAAAATAACACTGAAAATAAATTGCATTTAGATTTAAAAAACTGGATTTTATGCTATTATATATAGAGTAATGAAACATTGCATTCCAGCCAAAAAGAGGAGGCTAGAAACCATGTTAGATAGAATTGAAAAAATCGCAAAGTTAGCCCACAGTGGCGCTAGTGTTACAGCTATCGCGAGCGTCTTTAGCTTAGAAGAACAAGCAATTTTACAAATTATTGAAACACCTGATTATAAAATTGCGTTAGGCAAAATTCAAGCAACTAGTTTTGACAAAGAACAATTGCTTGATGGTGGCTGGGATAGAATAGAACAACAAGGCATGTTGCAAGTTATTGAACATTTAGAAAAAGTGCCAGACCCTGATTTTGCATTGAAAGCGATTACACTTGCAAATAAGGCTCTTAGGCGAAATGGCAATAGTCGTGTTAATAAACCTATTGAAGTTAATGCAAACCTGCAAGCTGTTATTGTTGTTCAACCTCAGTTTGCAAAAGCAATGCAAGAAGGCTATTTAATAGATGATGTTAAAACACCCAGCTTTGCGAAAAAAATTACAAATGCAATGAACCCAAATGCCGTTAAAACATTGTTGGGAAAGAAACCTATTGTTGATAATATGGTAACTGGAGAAGTCAATGAATTGTTAGATGATATGAATGTCCTTGACGACATTGCAGATGCAATATTAATTTAAAAACTATTCGGAGTAATGCTAATGAGTGCAAATGATGGAATTAATTTAAACTGGGTGCAGATAGATACAGACGGTGATTTTGTTATCTCTGTTAATGCACAAGGAAATGAAGGACTTTGCAGAGAAATTGAGGGAGCCGTATATTTTGACGGTACAACACCTACAGGGCAATTAACTTTTGGAATTCGAGGGCAAAGTGGTACATTTGTTCCTTTTGCAGATGGATTATTTAACACAGATAAGCTATTAAAGCATGGAAAAAATATAACACTTATGGTACGAGCTGCTGGAATTGTAGCACAAGTCTTTCAAATTGCATATGCAGGAAACGTGAGCTAGTGCCCGTAACTAATTTACCAGCAACAAAGAGTTTTGATGTGACAACGCTCACAGCTTACTCGAACAATCCTGATGGTGCAGATGGGAGTGTTCATAGCAGTGACCCTCTAGCAGCAAATAATGGGGTTGGTATTACTCCAGATATTGCAAACCCTGCTGGAGCTTCTACAAGTGGAACTACAGCATCAGGATCATTTAGTACTAATGTTGCAACTGGCACTGCATATATAGTTTCAACAACTAGTGCAATTCCACCAAGTATTCTTCAAATACAAGCGGGGCAAGATAATTCAGGTGTAGCTGCAACTTTTTCAGCAAATAGTGCAGTTTCTCAAACAGGGCAACAGGCATTCTCAATCACTGGATTAACTGAAGGTATTGTTTATTACAATCATTACCAACATAAAGCAGGAAACGGTAATGATTCAGTTGTTATAACATCAGCCGCATTTACACCAACTACAGTTGCAGGAATGATATTTTTTGATGATTTTTCATCGGGTGATTTTAGTAAGCAATTAAATGGTAATGCTTTTTGGACAAGTAACGCATATACAAGTATTCAACCACACCCGACAATCGGTGGACAAAACTCACTTGAATTTCGCTTTGTTCCAGCACCCACAGATAGAAATTGGTCTGAGCAACGATTTGATTTAGGTCAAAACTTTAATGAGTTGTGGGTACAATATGACATGCTTGTTCCAGCAAATTATGTTCACAATGGAACTGGTTTAAATAATAAAGTTGGTATGTATGTTTGGACAGACAGCTATACAAACCCGACAGCCGGAGTTGCAGGCGGAACTGAAATATATAGTGATGGTTCAGGCTTAGGGCAGTTCGATTGGAATTCATTTTACCCTTTAAACTTAGGGCATATTATTGACTCAGAGCGTGGCTTCACTCCACGCGGCATACGGTCACAGGATTTAAACGTAACCCGTCGAATTACAATTCACGTTAAAGCAGGTATTGATAATACTAGTCCGTGGTCTGGTGCTAAAGTTGAATTCTACATCGATGGTGCAATTGAATATGCAATTAGTCAGGCTAACGTTGAAAATACAATCGGTGCTGGAACTGGTCAGGGTTATATGTACAACTCGGATGGTTTGTTTATCAATCAAGGTTATTTAATGGGTGCTGCTAATGCGCCATTTAGCGTTGATACTTATTTTTATCTTTCTAATATTGAGTTTGCACAAGATGCTGCAAGTTTAACTGATTCAGTGGTGCAACCCTAATGACTACAGCAACAGGTGATATTGCGTTAAACTTTGCTCCGATTGCAGACATAGATCCCTATGTTAATTCAGATTATACACCTTACATTGCAACGTCCCGTATATCAGCAGGTCGATTGGTAACTAATTGGGCAGGAACTGCAACAGGGTTATATTTATATACTGGGGCAATAACTCCTGGGAATATAATACGAGCTAAGGTTGAAATATCTTATGCAAATACAGTCTATGGAGATTCATCTGGCCCAGTAATTGCAAACGCTTCTTCAAATGGCTATCAAGTACGTATGAATGGCGGTGAGATTACACTGCAACGATTAGCTGCTGGTGTTAGAACACAGCTTGCAATTGTCACAGGTCAAACCTATGTATCCGGTGATATTGTTGAACTAGAATTAAACGTCTCAACAGGTGCATTGCAGTGGTTCTTAAATGGTGGTTCGTTAGGGACTATTACGGACACTACTTATAATACAGGAATGCAAGCTGGCATTGGTGCAGAGTGGGATAACTCAAATGCAAACGGTGCTATATCATTTGCTGCTGATGGTTATCCTTCGGGCGTACAAATAACAAGTAATGACCCAACTGCAAGACGCGGTCAAACAACCTATAATTTAGCTATTACAACAGGAAGTGCAGCGCAGGGCACAGCAACTGTCGATATTAATGGTTCTGATTGCCCGATAACAATATATCCGGCAGGAGGTACTGGCACTATTGTTTGCACAATACCAAGTTCACTTGCTGAACTATATGATGCAACAGCAGTTTTAACCTATACCGATGATGATGGTAATACAGACACGTCAGCAGTTAGTTTCCTACCCGCCGGTACAGACGATTATGTAGTGTCTGCCGGTACTCTGATTACGGATACCACCAGTGTTTATAATGGATATACTGGGCAAGCCCCACGAGTTGGCCAAAACATAACGCATACTGTTTTAACATCTATAACAGGCAAAACGTTTGATGTAAATGCGGATGGCACTTGGTTTCTCTCTGCTCCTGTAACTCAAAATGAAACAGTTCAAATATTTATTACTGATACAGACGGTTCTGTTGGTTCAACCCAAACATTTACACTAAGTGTTGGTGGTGGTGGAAGTTATGCTGCAAATGCGATTGTGCAAGATATTATACAGAACATAAAAAACAAGATTATCTAGTGCAAAAAATCAGTCTTGATATTGAAAGTACAAAAAAGGCTTTGCAGTATGATGGATTATTTTTTATTCATTTTTTCATGGGCGCTTTGTTAACAGCAGCAGTTCCTAGTTTGCATCCTGAATTGTTTGGTTTAATGATACAGGAAAAAATTGAACAACTTATTTTAGCTGTTCCGAGAGGGCATGCAAAAACAACAATTGCAAAACTTGCATGTGTTTATTATTATTTATTTACAGATTATACATATATCTTATATATGAGTAATACATTATCTGTAAGTGTTCCAAGTGTAAATGACATAATTGCATTTATGGAAACAGATAACTTTAAAGCCGTATTTGGTGAGATTATATTTATTACACGCCAAGAAGGCAAAGGCTTTTATAAATTCAAATTGCCAAATGGGAAAATTTGCATATTAAAAGCTTTTTCTGCTGGTCAACAAGTTCGTGGTACGAATATCGATAATACGCGCCCACAACTCATTGTAGTTGATGATTTAGAAGATAATGATAACATTGCTACAAAGGAATTGTTTGAGAGTTTAAAACGCTGGTTCTATGGACCGTTTAAAAAATGTATTGATCCGTTTAAAAATAAATGGATTTGGATTGGTAATTTAATAAACGAACAATCTATGCTTTATGAAAATATAAAATCAGAGTTTTGGTACTCTAGACTGTATGGCTGTTTAAAAGACGATGGTATGCCACTTTGGGAAAGCATGTGGTCTGTAGAAAAACTAATGCAAGACTATGCTGAGTACGAAGAGGTTGGAATGGCAGATGTTTGGTTTGCAGAGATGATGAATATGCCAATGGCAGGCATTAATGGTATTATTGCAGCAGATGAAATTACTTATGCCCCACGAATAGAGATGGGGCAAGAAAACGCAATTGGTTTTATTACATTAGATTTGGCAACTAGTGCTGAAACTTGGGCGCATGAAACAGTTATTGCAGTTCATATGTATGATGAATTAAATGAGCGATTTCAAATTACAGAAACACAAGGTTTTAAAGGAATGGATCCAGTAAAGTTATTTCCTTTAGTTATAGATGCTAGTACAAGATGGAATATTAAAATTGTTGGTATAGAGTCTGTGCAATATCAAGCAACAGTGCAGCCTGTATTTGAACATTTTTGTCTCTTACAAGGATTAACAGGCTACGAGTTTGTTAATATTCCAGCAAGGGCACAAAAAATTGCGAGACTCATTTTGTGGACTGGGCTTTTAAAGACAGATGAATATGTTCTTACAGAAGGTGATTTTGCAGTAACACAACAACTTCTTGCATATAGTATTAAAAAGAAAGAAAATGTAGATGATATAATAGATGCCTGTGCTCATGGGGTATATATGATTCGTTATGAGAGTTTAAAAATCTTTAATCAAAAAGTTTTAGAAGATAAACAAGCTGGTATTCAATCAAGTTATCAAATAAGTAGGTTTTAAAAATGGCAAAAATTAAATTATTGCAAACTCAGGAAGTTACAGTGATTAATCCTGATAAATCTCAAGCACCTTATACTTTAAATAAAGAACTTGAGATTTCTAAATCTCATCATGATGCACTTTTAAAATATTTAGTTGCAAGACTAAACGCTGCAAAAGATATTCAAGCTTCTAGCTGCCAAAGATTTGAATCTATTGATAAAGAACTTGCAGGGTATATGGTTCTCGATGATGCAAGCAAGCGTAGAAAAAATGATACAGAGAAAGGCTTTGGCCCGAAACCTTATGATATTAATCTACAACTTGCAAGAACACAAATTGATGAAGCAATTACATATATGCTTTCTGTATTCTTTCCACCAGAAGGTCCATATAATGCAATTGCTGATAAAGAAAAACTCCCTATTGCAAAAGGATTGAGCCAATTAATGAATCAACACGCTCAACAATATAAACATTATACACACACAGCAAAAGGATTAGTAAACGCATTTAAGTATAATTTAGGCTTATGGGAAATTAATTGGGCTGAAACGCGTGGAATTGAGATTGGAAATAACGCAGCAAACCAATATCAAGAAACTAAAAATTCAGTTCTTGCAACTGGAAATAACTTAAATGCATTAGACCCTTATAATACATTATTGGATCCTGCTGTTCATCCAACAGAAGTAAATGAGTTTGGCGAATTCTTTGCAAAAATAGAATTGCATACAGAGTTTAGAGCAAAGCGTTTACAAGCTATGGGTTCTATTTATAATTTACACAGACGAGATAAAAGTCGAGTAACTACGAGTTATTATACAGAAAAACCTGACATTCTTGGCGATTCAATGAAAGGTAATAATCATGGAACAGACTGGATTGCGTTCTTTTCTCAACAAGCAAGTAGTAATGTTTTATTAAAAGATGCAATTGAATTTGTTACAATCAATATTTGGGTTCCTGTTGATGAAAATAATATTCCTGTTGATGAATCTGCAACTGTTGATGAAAGTCGTCAAGCTGAAATTGGTTATCAAATTTGGCGATTTACTATTGCAAATGCGAGTGTAATAGTTGCAGGTGAGCCATTAACAAACGCTCATGGTTTATTGCCTATTATGGTAACTATGCCTTGGGATGATAATTTTGAAAGACAAACACAAGGTTTCGGTGAAATCCTTTTGCCATATCAAAGATTCGCAAGTTTTCAAATGAATATTCATCAACACGCTCAACGCAAAGCCCTTTATGGAAAAACCTACTATGACCCGCGTATTTTTCCTGATATGCAAAATGAAGATGCGCAAGATGCAAGTGGGCATGTTCCTTTCAATCCACAAGCTGAAAATTTTGATATTCGCAAATCACTTTATGCAACTTTTGATTCTCCAAACACAGATAATACATTAAGAGATATTGATAATATGGAAGCTCTTATGCAAAAGGTTTTGCCAACTCAACAAGCACAACAAGTTGCAAGCCTTGAAAGAGCAACAACTTATCAAGCAGCTGCAACCGTTCAAAGTGGCAATCGGCGAAATCTTAAAATTGCAATCGTAATTGATGAACAAGCCTTTATGGTTGGGCGCAGAATGCAATTATATAATATAATGCAATTTCAAGATGTATTTGAGGTCTTTGATAAAGAAGGGGCAAAAGCAGAAGTTAAACCAAGTGATATTCGAGGAAACAAATTTGAATTCCTTGTTGGCTCTGGTTTGCGGGGGTTAGATAAATTGGCTATCCAAGAAACACTTTCTAATATTCTTTTTGCAATTATACAATCCCCGCAAGCTACACAGCAAATTGACATTGTTGCATTAATGAATTTTATCACCACAACAATGGGTGATTATACAGACTTAAATCAATTCAAGTTTCAAAATGAATTTGATCGTTTAACGCCGGAACAAAAGCAAATGGCATTTCAATTATTGCAGCAAGCAATGCAAGCACAGGCGCAACAAGAAGGACAACCCGCAGCTGGAGCACCTCAATAATGCGCAGAGAAAATAGCTATTTGCACACGGAAGGAAAACAAGCTAGCGTTTGTGTTTTCCGTGAGCGCAGCGAAGGGAATAACGCATTACCTAGCGTTTTCCAAGGCTCCGTGTCAAATCGGTTTTTCGACTAATATATTAAATTATAATTATAAGAGGTTTATATGCCAATAGATATTGAGAGTAAAAAGTGGTTAAACATTTCAGAAATTAGAAATCTACTTGCAATTGTTATAACACTTGTAGTTATAATTAGCGGAGCGGCAGTTTCATTATCTGAATTAACAACTCTAGCTCAGGCAGATACAAGGTTAGAAAAGCAATTTAATAAACACATTGTTGAGATAAAAGGCAATCATACAATGCATGTACTTTCAAATGAAAAGCATTTAGAGCAATTTAAACTTCTTGAAAAAAGTTTGCAAAAAGACAGAGTGCAAGCTGCTCGCATGGAAGAACGACAAAAGGCATTACAAAGAACCTTGGAATCTCAAGGAAAAACAACTGATTTAATCTTACAACAATTACGTAGTTTACGTTTCAGGAGTAATAATAATGGATCCCGTTAGTTTAGTATTAGGTCTTGCAGAGTTTATTCCTTCAGTTATTGGCTGGTTTAGTGATGATGATGGAGAGAATGAAAAGAAAGCAAATGGCATTTTAGATATTGCAAAAAAGGTTACAGGGATTACTGACTCTACAGGAGCAATGACAGCTTTAAAAAATAGACCAGAATTGATTGTTCAATTTAAAGAATCTGTTTTGAATTTTCAATTAAAAATGGAACAAGAAAATTCAAAACAGATTGAATCTGTTAATAAAACAATGCGTGCAGAAGCTAAATCTGAACATTGGATGCAATGGGCTTGGAGACCTTTTAATGGCTTTGCTTTTGGTATAACAATTATTTTAGGTTATATTGTCCCAGCACTTGTAAATATTTGGTTAGCTGCTGGCAATTACACAATTGAAGTTATTACGGCAGCTCCTTTTTTAGGTGCAGAACCCATTGTAAATGAGGTTGCTCGTGTTGTTCCTATTGCAAAAATTCCAGAGTTTGTTCTTGTTGCTTGGGGTGCAATATTGGGTGTGACTTCTTGGACACGGGGAACTAAACAAACTGAAATTGCAAAGCAATAAAGGATTTAAAAATGAATATTGGTTATATATATGGGAAGTTATCTTCTGATAGAAAAGAAATTTTACGTGGAGCTTTAGGTTCTGATATTGTAAGAAGTTTTTTTTCTGATATAGCAGAAGAGGAAAAACGAATTTTATTTTCTTTAGATACCGATTGTTCTTCTGAAGAATTTAAACAAAAGTATTTAGCAGTTAAAAAATCTATTGCTGCTTTAGAAGATTTAATGCGATTAATTGATACACTTAAAAAACAAAATGGAGAGATTAAATGAAAACCAAAAACAAATTGTTCTTAAAATTACGTTTGCACGCTATTGATGGTGGAGAAGGTGGTGGAGGTGGAGAAGGAAATCAAAATCCTGACACTCCAAAATCTAATGCAAATTCAGAAAATCAAAATAAAGGTAATGATAACGTATCTGATTTCAGCAATTTATGGCATACTGAGGAAAATAAACCAAATGAAGGAACAGTTCAAAATGTCAATGTAATAAACCAACAGCAGCCTGTGGAAAAGACACCACAACAGCGACTTGATACGCATCTTACAGAATTAAATTTAACAGATGGTTTTGATTCACAAGCCATGCAAGACCCAGAAACCGCTCAAAAAGTAATGGAACAATTAGCTAGAAATGTTTATACAGCAGCAATGAAAGATGCAAATGTAATTATGGGACAACAAATTACTCAGTTAAGAGAAGAGTTACAAACAGAAACACAGAATACTTTGCAAGGTGATCAGATTATTCGAGATATGAATAACACGCTAGCATTTACAAGTAAGCCCGCATACAAACCAATTGCAGATAGTTTAGTAACACGTTTTTTAGAAAAAGGTGATACGCCAGCAAAAGCAATTGAAAATGTAAGTTTGTATTTTCAAAACTTACAAAAAGAAGTTTCAAGTTCTATTCCTCAACCAGCAAATGACCGTTTGAGGAATAATAATTTTGGAAATGGTAGTAATTTACAACCCAATCAACAAGAAGAAACGCAAGATTGGGTTAAGTTTTTTAACGCAAATTAATTTTTAATTAAACAAGTGAGGTAATTATTATGTCTGTAAAAGGTGTTTTTGCATCCGATTCAGGAATTCAGGGAGGCAAGCAAGGTGATTTTGCTGATGGGTTGTTAATGACACAACCAACAGGCTCTGCTCCTTTACTTGCATTAAGTTCTGGTATGGAATCTATGGGAGCTGCTGATACTGTTATTACATGGTTTGAAGAAAATCATATGACAGGTCGTGTTTCTGTAACAAATAATGCTGGAGTAGGTACAAGTTTTGTTGTTGCAGATGCTTCTCAAATAGTACCGGGTGCTGTTCTTTTCGTTGAATCTACAGGTGAGTATGTATTTGTTGATGCCGTTGTGGGTACAACTTTAACTGTAACTCGTGGTTTAGGCGGTTCTACAATTACCGCCCTTGATGGTACTGTTACTGCAAGAGCTTGTCAAAAAATTGGTACAGCACAAGAAGAAGGTAGTGCAAAACCAACTTCAATCGCTAATTTAGGTTTCCCTGTTTTTAATTATCAGCAAATTTTTCGTAATTCTTGGGATGTAACTGGTACAGCAAATGCAGTTACTTTTAGAACAGGTGATATTAAAGCTAAAAATAAAGCTGATGCTGCAATTTTACATGCTGAAGATATTGAACGGTCAATGCTTTTTGGTATTCGTTCAATTGCGACTTTAAATGGTAAACCTTTCCGTACTGCAAATGGTCTTACAAATATGATTTCCACAAATGTGCAAGCACAAGGTGCAAATACAACGTGGACTATTATAGATGCGTTTTTGCAAACAATATTTGAAAAGAATATTAAAGGCAAACCAAACGAACGTATTGCTTTTTGTGGTAATACTGCTTTGTCAGTTTTTAATCAAGTTGCCGTACTTAATGGCCAAATTCAATTAGCTGTTGGTCAAACTGATTTTGGTATGAAAGTTACAAATTGGCAAACACCTTATGGTGATATTAAACTTATGACACATCCTTTGTTTAATGAAAATCCCTTATGGTCTAAAGATTTATTGGTATTGCATCCTGGTGCTATGCGAACTCGTTGGTTGCGTAAAACTTTCAATGATACCAATGATAAAGATGGTACACGCGCTGGTACTGATGCAGATTTCGGCGTAGTAACTTCTGAAATGTGTATGGAATACCGAGCTGAACAAACTGGTGGGTATTTCACTGGTATTGACGTAGCTGCATAATAAAGTATTGGAGGGATAAAACCCTCCTTTGTTTTTATTTCTAAATTCAATTTAATTTTTAATGAGGTAAATTATCATGGCTTTAACACGTGCTCCTTTCGGTACTTATGTACAACCAACTGCTGTTCTTTTACAAGTAGGGCAAACCGAAGTAATGGCAATGCTTGATGTATTTTTAGCTATGCTGCCAACAGTAACTGGAGGTGTAGATTCAAATGAAGTTTCTTCTCCTTCTCCAGAATTTATGGATATTTCACGACATTATGTGGAAAAAATAACTGCTGAAATTACAGATATTAAAACAAAAATAGACGCAATGCCTATTGTGTAATATTGCATTTCATTTTTTGACTTAACTAAAAAACAGGAGAACTTTTATGTCAGAAGAAAATACCCAATGGAAACCAGATGTCTTTGTAATTCGCAAAGGCAGACCTTCAGGTTTCCGATTTTCAATTGAATTAAAGAATGGCACTTCATGTTTAATTAAATTTGAAAATAATCGTTATGAAGCTGAAACTGCTGAACATGCAGAGTTAATTAAAGCTTTATTGCATAAACCTCAATTCACCCAAAATATTATGCTTGTCGATGTAGCAGCAGGGGTTGCAATTGCAAAAGCTCATCAACAAGCCCAAGCAAATTCTGCAATAAAAGGGGGTGTTACAACTGAAACAATGAAGCAATTGCAAAACGCAGGTGCAAGTCCTGAATTGAAAGCCCTATCTGAAAATGCAGAAATCGTAAAGCAAATGGCAGATGAAGGCAATCTTGTATTAACCCATGATGTTAATTTATCAAAGGAAAATGCAGAAACTCCTACACCTGCTGCTGTTAAAGGACTTAGCCTGAGTATGCCAAAGAAATAATATGACAACAACAACCGAAACTGAAACTGGTACATTCTCTGCTTTAATTGATGAAGCGAAATTGCGTTCTGGTCGTGCTGATAGAGCTGCTGATTTAATTGCGTATGCCCGTTCTTCAATGCGAGAATGTACAGTTTTAGCAAGGTTCCAACAAAATTTAATTGAAGGCACTTTTACAGTAGGTTCTACAATTCCACATATTTTTAAACGTCCTGTAAATATGCGTCAATGGCAAGCAATTCAATATCCTTATTTTGATTCTCATGGACAACCTGTTTTTGTAGAAGAAAAAAGACCTAGTAAATTTCAAACACAGGGAACCGATTATTGGTTTTATCTTACAGGAGATTCATACGTATTTAATGGTTTAGCTGTAGGTGATTTAGTTAAGTATGCATATCATTCGTATTTAACTAAATTAACCTATTATTCAGTTATTGCAGATAGACCTGCAAGATATATTATTGAAAGTGAGACATGGGAATATCACGCAGATTATATTGGCAATACTGAATTAAATGATACTGGAGAAGCTAAAGTTTCAAATTGGTTATTGTTTTATTGGTATGATTTAATCTTAGAAGGGACTCTTGCAAAATTATATAAAACTGTTGGTGATACAAGACAAAGTGCTAGTTATGCTTTATATAAGCAGCAGCAAAAAGATTTATTAGCAGGTGAATCTCAAGTTATTGTGAGAAGTTAATGGCACATGCTGATGAAATTAATGTTAATGCTGATTCAGATTTACAAGATAGAGATGTTTATCTTGAAAGAAACTTCAGAATTTTACGAGATTTATTAACTCCAGAACCTTGGCATATCGTAGGAAATGCAGGAGAGCCCGCATTTGAAAATGGGTGGATAAACTATGATATTGTAACTGAACCTGGTGCTCAGTTTTATAAGTTTCTTGACAGATGTATTATTCGGGGAGCTATTAAAGATGGAACATTAGATGTTGCTGCATTTACTTTACCAGCAACTTATCTACCCGCAGATGATTTACATTTTCCTTGTCTTGCGGTAAAAGGCAGTTTAAAACTTGGTCATGTATCTATTTTAAAAACTGGCGAAGTTATTCCAAGTATAAGTGGTGCAGGAGCGGATTTCTTATTTCCAGAAATTATGTTTAGACTTGCAGACAGTTAAAAATAGGAGATTAAAAAATGTTTCGTGGTGAGTATTTTTATTTAAACCCTATAACAGGGGAAGAAGTTATTGTTTGCAATACGATTGTAGAACAAGGACAACAACGAATTTTAGAAGCTGTGTTTCAAAATCAAACGGCTGCAAAACCAATGGGAACTTTAGAAATTGGTTTAATTGATGAAGTTCCTGCTTATGGAGGTTTGATTGCTGCTTTAACTACAGAACCTACAGCTCAAGGCGGATATGCAAGACAGACGTTAACTCCTGTTGTTGCAAATTGGACTGTCGATTCTATTAATGGTGAAGGACGTGTAACTTCTGCGACTGTGGCATTTTCTGCTGTTGGCAATGATTTTAGTAGAACATTTTCAAGATTCTTTTTAGCAGAAAATGGCGGCGAGATTATTTCTTATTCATCTCCAATTAGTGCAGCAAAGCTAATTTTAAACGGTCAAACACAAAACATTGCATATCGGATGTATTATAAATAATGCCAAGAATTGCACCACAAACGATTGGAGGACTTACTTTTGCAGTCGATAGAAAAACTGTACAAAAGCCTTTTGTTGCAGAAGGAAAAAACTTTCTTGTAGACCTTGATGGCCCGAGATCTGTATTTGCTTATACACAAGCTGCAAGAACAACTGATTTTAACTTATTGCCAGAATCATTTACTGTAGGTTTAGAAACCTTTCAGTTTTTGAAAAACCCGATTACAAATACATTAGGGATTTTTCAGTTTAATTGGGCAAAACGACAAGATGAATTAATTTTAGATGCCCCAATTACAGTGGCATACATAACTTATAAATCAAGTTTTGCACTCGTAGGTGGTAAACAGTATTTTTGTGGTAGAGGATTTGGAGTTTGGGAAAGAGATCCTGTAACTAATATTTGGACAAATGTTACAAGCTCATTTCCTACAAATACTTTTTATATAACTAATTCATCTGGTCGTTGTATTGCACTTGCAGAGAATTGGGTACAGTGGAGTGCTTTAGATGATGCTAGAGATTTTGTTCCTAGTACATCAACAGGTGCAGGAGCACAGAGCCTCTCATTAATTGGTTATCCAGAGAATGATTTTGACTATCGTGGGCTGCAACGAACGGCAAACGGCTTTTTAGTCTTCATGCGTCAAGGAGTTATGAAGTCTACAAGCATTGATAATATTGTACAGTTTAGCCATAGAGTTATTACAACTGAATATATCCCTTTAAATAGTTGGTCATTTGCAAGATTAGAAACAGATGAAGTTATTATTTTAACTGCTCAAGGTTTATATAAAACAGATGGAAATAACTTTGAATTGTGGCAACCCTTATTAAGTGAAGAATTAAAACTTAATGTAATACCTTCTTTATTGCAAGATATAAATGGTCAGATACAAATTTATTATGGAAAACATAAAGATTGGTTTTTTGTTTCTATAACGCAAAATCAAAATTCAAGAATATTTGAAAAAGCTTTTGTTTCCTATTTACCAAGGGGTGAATGGGGAGAATTTAATACTTTACATAGAGGGTTTTTTGATGTTGATATAACAGGCGATGGTAGTGGGTTTCAGCAAGACCAACTTGCGTTTCTTTCTGTAAATGGAGAAGTTGCATTATTCAGAGATGATATTAATAATTCTTTACTTGCTGCGTTAGCTGATTCATCACCAAGTGATTTGCAAAATGAAATTTATTATTCAGATGAATTATATGATATACCAAATGTTATTCGTGAAGCTACTGCAATAGTCTATGCAAATTCAAATTCAAGAGGCACGTCTAATTGGTTTGTTCATGATACTCTAGCAGCAGAGAAAATTACGGTTCCTGCAGTCCCTGCGTATTATGAAGTTAATGGGAATTATGAAACTCCTATAGATACAGATATAGTAATTCCTGAATTTAAACCTTTTGACTCTGTAAATGAAATTGCAATAAGTCAGTTAATAGGAATACGAACAGAAGTTTTACTTTATGGGCATACAAAACAAGATATTGACTTTGCCTCTTTAGGTTGTACAATGATATTAGGATTGTTTCGTTTAACAGATGAACAGCAATCTGACCAAATGACATTCATTAGCAATGTATCGATTTCAATGACAGATATTGATACAGCAAGTACAGTTTTTGAAGACTGGTTAAATGATTTTAATCCTGATTTAATAGATGATTGGTTAAATGATTATGCTATTGATACTATAGAAGATTGGGGGTTAAATGCAGGCGGTCTTTCAAGTTATCTTGCAAATATCTTTGGTAGTCTTGATGGGTATAGCAAATTTATAGGCACTTATAAACCGCTTGACTTTGTAAGCAGTGAAGGAAGAACAAGATTTTATTCTACTGAAACACAAGGTTTATATTTATTAATTGAAATTGATGGTGTAGAAGTTGGAGATTATATTCATATGAAACATATTGAAATGACTGGAACTTTAGCAGGGAGATTGTAGACAATGGCAAAACGTGTCCAACTTATTCGTCATGCAACAGCACAGGCCGCTTTGTTTCAAGGAAAAGAGGGTGAAATTACTGTTGATCTTACAAACAAAAGTTTACGTATCCATGATGGATTGAATCCCGGTGGTGTAGAAACTGCTTTGAAAGATTTATCTACAAGTCAGGCTGCAGTTGCAGGAGCAAATGATGGTAAAATGACTGCTGCTCAAGCAACTGAATTAGCAACTGCTACTGCAAAAGATACTGCACAAGATGGACGCCTTGATGCAATGGATGTTTTAAATACTGCTCAAGACGGTAGGTTAACAGTTAATGAAGCAAAGAGTGTAACACAAGATGCAGCTATTGCAAGTAATACTGTAAATATTGCAGCAAATATAATAGATATTAGTAGCAATACTAATGATGTTGCAGCGCATTTAATTAGATTAGATGCAATGGATATTAAAAATACAACACAAGATGGTAATATTTCAACAAATACAGGAGGACTTTCTGTATTACAAGCAAAAGATCCTGCGGTTCCTGGAGTTGGAGAAGCTAGTAAGTTTTTACAACTAGATGCAAATAAAGATATTATTTCTTTAAATGAAGTTAAAGCTGATAAACTAACTGCGGCTACAGGAATTTTATTTGGAACAGATACGGCGGCTGCAAATACGCTTGATGATTATGAAGAGGGAAACTGGACGCCAAGTTTATCTGATGGAACAAATTATGCAACAGTGCAAGGGGCATCAGGGCAGTATACAAAAAATGGCAATGTTGTTTATATAAGCGGGTTTATTAATACAACAAATGCAGCAACAGTTTTAAGTGGCTTTTTACGTTTAACAAATTTACCTTTTACTGTTAGTAATTCTTCACAAACAGGGATTTCTATTGCAAATGCCTCTGGCCTCACTTTACCTTCTGCTGGACAATCAATAACAGGTTGGTTTGTACAAAATCAAACTTATATATTTTTATACTTATGGGATGCAACTTCTGGAGCAACAAATTTACGAGAAACTGAATTTTCTGATATAGGACTTATTAGATTTAGCGGATTTTACATGGTATAAAAAGTGGAGATTTATTTATGTTAAAAGAAAAAATGACAAGAAAATTTGAAATTGATGAATGTAATTGTCACATTCATGTTCGAGAAACAACAACAATTATTGAAACAGATACAGGTGAGATACGAGGTGCGCCAGCACATCATCGTTTTGTAATTATTGTTGGGGAATTTGAAAAAGTAAAAGCCTTAGGGATTGAAAAACTGGCTGAACATTTTTGGTCTGAAACTGTTTTGCAAGAAGCTAGAATTGCTAAAGAGGCTCTTGAGAATTTAGAGGGTAAGTAAATGTCAAAACATTTTGAATTTAACTCAAAGGAATTTTATGCGCGTCTTCAAAGATTAGCAGAAACAAATGCATCTGCAAGGCAAGTTGGTGCATCAAATTCATTTGGCACTCAGCAAGTGATTGACTTAGCACAAAATCAACAAAGTGTTGGTGATGCTAGTCAACAAAAACAAGAATCTAATAAGCAACTTGCGATGTCTCGTGGACAAGCTGCGCAGAAAAAAGCAGAAAAAGCAAGGGCTGCAAGTGCTGCTGCAACTGCTTTTGGTGGTCGTGCAAATGTAGATTTAACAACACAAAATCTATTTAACTTTAGTGGGTAATTTAAAATGATTAAAATATTTCATTTTCATAAACTCTTATATAATTCAATTATTTTTGAAATTAAATTATATGGGGGCATTGGTTTTAGCCTTGCTAGGTCTCGAACTACGGGTAGAAAAAGTGAAAGGACTTCTGGAGAAAGATCTGGAACAAGTGTTACACAAGCTACACAAGAACAAGAAAATCGTCAAACAGGAACAACTCGTAAAACTGGAGAACAAGAAAGTGTTCAAAAAGGAACAACAGTTTCTCGTGGTAAAGCTAGAAATGAAACAGGACAAGAATTAACTTCTGTTCTTTCAAATTTAGATGAAGCAACACAAACGAATGTAAAAGAATTAATTGATGCTATTGGTAGCCCAGAACAATTAAATGCTATAATTTCTGCTTTAGGTGGCAGAGCGTTAAATGCCGATAATGCCTTAGCAGGAAAAACAAATGCAATTGTTTCTGAAGCTCGCGCCTCCGGTGGTAGAGAGATTGGAAAAGCTCAAACTCGTTTAGCTAAAGGTGCTGGTAGCACGCAAAATTCGCTTGTTCAACAAATCGGTTTAGAAGCTCAAGTTGATTTAGAAAGTAAACTAGGCGCTTTAACTTCCAGTTTAGAAGTTCAAAATCGACAGATTGCTACAGGTGAATTGCAGGGAGCTGCGCAAATTCAAGGACAAGGAGTTACTTCGTTAGTTAATGCACTTAAAGGTGCAACGCAAGTAACTGAGCAACAGCAAACGACAACTCAACTTTCTGAAACTGAACAAGTTCAACAAGCTTTACAAGAACTCTTTCAAACAAGTAGTACAACTGAACTACAAGATTTACTTGCCACAATTACGGGTAAAACAACTAGAGAGCAAGAAATTAATGAAGCCTTTGCTAAACGGGGTGCAGGAGATTCTAGTGCTGTTAATCAGAGTGGTGGTATTGCTGGCAATATGGGATTCGGTTAACAAAGAGGATTAAAAAATGTCAGGTCAAAAATTTACTCGTGCAAAACGTGAAAGTGAAGAGCAAAATCTCTTGTCTACAATACAAGGAGTTTCTGCTCAACTTGCAGGTAATATTGAAGAGAGTGCAAATCAAACAAAGCTCGATGTTACAATGTTTCAGGAAGGTATATCTGCAAAAGCATCTATTAGAAAGCAACGAGATGTTGTTGCTCAAACATTTGTAACTCAAGCGCAAGAACTTGTGCAAGAGCATGAGAATACAACTGCATTATTAACCCAAGCACAAAATGAATCTTTTTATGATGTTATTGCTTGGGCGAATAATGACCCTTCTACAAGCGATTATTTACTACGGCAAAGAAATTTGCAAGGTCAGTTAAATAAGCTTGCTCAAGATTCTACGAATGTAAACAATATTTTTAATTCTCAAATAAAAGAAATTAATCAGGGGTTAATTGATGCTGCTGGTTTAGCTACCACAAAACGCCAAGGACGTGCTGATATTACAACATCGATTCAGCAGGGTTTAAATCAACGTATTGCACAAACTAATTTTGAATTGAACACAATCGAAGGTATGGAAACAGGTGATTTAGAACAGATTGTAAAAGACTTTAAACCGGATGCTTCTGGCACTTCTCCATTCAGTCCAGGATTGGTTGAAAAAGAGTTATTGAAACGCAAGATTGAAGAAGCTCGATTGAAGGAAGCCAAAAAGAAATCTGGCAAACCCCAAAAACCAGAAGAATTTGTAGCGGGTCTTGGGTTTAATGAAACAAAAGGGCTTATTCAAAAATTAAAAGCTTCTGGCAGAGAGAAATTTATTAATAATGAAGGTACTTCAATTACGATTGCAATGCTTGAAAAAGGTTTGACTAAAACACAAAAGCAAAGAAATGAAGATGCTGAATTAATTTTACAAGCTAATACAGAATCAGAAACTCTGCGTTTATCTGTATTAGATAAACCAAAAACAGATGCAAGATTAAATATTGATAATGCTACTCCAGATACTATGGTGGCTATAGCAAATTCAGATGCCTTACTTGGAGTTGCTTTGCAAGAAGAAATGCGAATTAAAAATATTGTTGCTACAGGCAATAAAGTTCCGTTTGCTGAAAGGACTAGATTGGAGATTTTAAAAGAAGGAGCAATTTCGACTAGAAAAACAGCTATAAGAAAAGCGGCTATGGAACAAGCAGACAATCAATTTGATAAAAAGACACAACCAGAAGCTAATAGAGCTTTAGTTAAATATCTTGAAACAGGAAAATTTACTTCTGAAGGCGCAAAAGATTATCTAATTGCACAAGCAGATACACAAAGTGCCTCAATTTCAGCTCAAAGTGCTGGAACTGTTTTTGGTGATGTGGTTCAAGAATTTATTATCGAGTTACAAGATAGAAAAGAATCTAATTTTGAAAACAGCTTTGGTGCTGGAGAATCAGATGAAGACAGACCAACTTTAACTTTAACAGATATTCGACCTAATAAAGCTTTTGATGCAATCAACTTTCAAAGAACGATAACAAAGAAAAATGATAGAGCTGGTGATAAAGAAACTAATTATTGGGTTCGCAGAATGAGTGAAAAAGTTTATACAGTTCAAACACATGAAGGTGTTCGTGTCTTTTTAAAAAGTCAAAAAGAAAAATTAGACTTTGAAAACCTATCTTCTTTAACTCGTGTATTACAGCCAGATGGCACTAATGTTGTTAGACAAGAATTAGTTGATGCAGATAATACCTATGGCGCAATAGCAAATACAATTATTAAATGGGAAGCTCAACAAATTGAAAAAGGCTCATTAACTTCAACCAGTAATATTGCACAAGAATATATAGAAACTATGTTATCTAATCCTGTAGAAGAACTTGCAAGAGTTGTTTATTCAAATCAAGATCCAAATTTTAGAGCTGTAATGCGTGCAAGTTATGGTGACGGAGTTTCTGCTGCTGAAATATACTTAAAAAATGTTTATCGAAAACAAGTAAATGATGTTGCTGGTACTATACAAGCAAATCAAAAAGTTGCAAAAGAAGTTCTTAATAGGACGGATACAATACAAGCTTTAAGTGAAAACTTTAGCGCGATAGAAGAGTAGGAGATTTACATAATGGGAATGGCACCGATTGGAGAACAGCTTGGCAGAGGTATTGCCCCTGCAACGCCAAGTGAGCAAGATAATACAATCCTGGATGACTTTAAATTAAACTCAATAGAGAAATTTAGTTATGGGGTTATGGGCGTACTTGCAGGAGCTTACGATGAAGTTGGTCAATCTATTGGGCTTGTAGATGAAGGTGATGTAGCTGAAGGTTTGAAAGTTTTATCTGAAAGTGGTAGTCGTTTTTATCAACAACGTGAAGAAGGTTTTAAAGTGGCAGGTGCAATAGCGACTGCTTTTGTTCCAATTCTTACAGTTCCTAAACTAATTCGTTCTGGCAAAATGCTGGACAAAGCATTGCAAAAAACTAAAATAGGCCGAGCTGTTTCTAAAGCTGTTATTTCTTCTGGCAAAGATAATGCTGCTCGTGTTGCAGAAATGCGTAAAGAATTAGAAGTTCTTGTTGATACTAAAAGTCGAGATATAACTCAGAACCCCGCAATTTTAAAAGCGATTAGAAAAGAACAACTTGGTTCTGCTGCTGATATGATGAAAGAAAATGTAGCTATTGATTTAACTCTTTATGCGGGATTAAATGAAAGTGAATTATTTTTTCCTTCTGATGATTCAATGAGCAATCTTGCTTTGTATGTAATTCCTAACGTAGCATTTTCTGTTGGTTCGGGTTTATTTACTGGTAAAGCAATAATGAAATATATTGCTCAAGTAGATGGACTAGCTCAAAAGATTACAGATAGAATTAATAAGTTTGGGATTGATAGTACGGAAGTTTTATCAGCTCCTGGGCTTCGTGGAGTTAAAATTGCAGATTCTGCGGCAACCTTCAATGCACAAATAGATGATATTGTTGAAGGGTCAGATGAATTTTTAATTGCAAATGCAAAAGGAAGAAAACTTGAAGCTGATTCTGTTATAACTGATGAATTACAAAAATTAGGTTTAGATGTTATTTATGGAAAAGGTATTGACGATAGATTTATGTTATCTAAAGGAAGTGGTGAAATTAAAACTGCTGCTGAAGCATTAAAACAAGAACCCAGTTTAGCTATTGGTATTGTAAGTTTAAAGCAATTAACTCCTGAATCTCAAATCGCTTTGCAAAATCGTGTTGATAAAGTTTTAAAAGGTTATGATGAAGAAATTGTTGCGCTGGGTAAAAAACTTCCTACAGAATTTGGTGTGAAAGCTACATTGAATAACAGGTTAAAAGCGAATAGAGAGTTTGATACATTAATTCAAAAGAGAAAAGATTTAAAAGAGTCTTTCCGGGATGTCATAGAAACTGATGGCAGTATTGTCCCATTAACCGAACGTGAATTTTCAATTCTTGACACTCCTGATTTATTAAAATCTATAAAAAGTAAAGAGGGCTTAGAATTGAATCGTCAACTTGCTTATGAAATTGAAATGCAAATGGGTTTTACAAACCAAGGGGCTTTTATTCAAGGAACCACACGTTTTGTTCCTAAAAAAACAGAAGATCAATTAATACATGGAATTAATGCAACAACAGTTATCCCAAGACGCTCGCTTACAAAAGAAACTTTAACTAACTCGGCTAGTGGATTAAAAAATATTGCTGTTGAGTATACAAGTGCGACACCTAAAGGGGTTAAATTTTTAGAGGGATTGAGTGAAGATTTAAAAGTTAAAACAACTCCAGCATTAAAAGCTGAAGGAATTACTCAAGAACTAAAGAAAGATCTTAGTCAATTTTCTCCAAAACAAATTGAAGAATTGCAAACTTCTTTTCGTACAAGTGGATTACATAGACAACTACGTGAAATAGCTGACGAGAATGGTTTAATCCCTTTATATAAAACAGAGCGCAAGGGGAAAATTAATGCCGATATTGTTGAAATGGATATTGCGCCAACAGGCAAATTTAAAGATTATGTTACTCCGCCAAAGGATGTTCAAACCATACGTCGCAATGTTCATGTTGATGACGTTATTGGCATATCTAAAGGTAAAGTTATTGTAAAAGGGAATTTAAAAAGAAAAAATATTGATTCTAGTTTACGAGAATTGCGTGTTGCAGAAAAAGCAAAGTCATTTGATGCTCAGAATTTTAAACAAAGAACAACAGCTTATGCACTAGCCCAAAAATTTGTAGATGATTTTACACCAGAAAATGCAATTGAGCCTTTATTAATGCATGAAGGTAGAACACATTTGGAGCTTGATGTTGCAATTGCTGTGTTAAAAAAGAATCCAGATGCAGAGAAAAAGCTTGTTAATTTTACACCAAACCAAGAACTTACAGGCCAAGAATTAATTGATAGACTTGAATTTCTATCTTTGGAAAAGAAATTATTAGAGGTTTCTAAAGCGCGTATGGCTCAAACAGCAATTCGCAGAGGGATTTTAAAAATACCAGAATCTGAGATTTCTAACGAGTATAAACTGGCGACAATGGTTAACCTCCCAAACCCTTCAGGTGTTGGTAAGTCCGCTGTGATGGACTTAGCGGAAGCCCTAACACCCCCTATTGGCGGACAAACCCCCTTACTTCGTTCAATCGCAAAAAACATGGAGGAAGTTCGATTGCAAATTGGGGGTATGGTAAACCCCGCAGCTTTAGGTGAAGGGCGTAAAACACTTAGGGACTTTCCTTTAAGTGGAAATAGTTTACGTTTTGATAAAGATAATACAATGAAGCCCGTAATTGCTATGTCACAAAATCGTATGGCAAATCGAATCGGCCCGAGTGAATTAAATAACCTAATTGCAACACAAAAATTAGACTTATATACAGCATTAGACGCGGCTCAAGATATGGGAGCGCCTTTAGTTTCTACAATTTGGAAAGCTTTAATACAAGATCCAATGATGTTTAAATTGGCAACAGAAGTAGACAAGCTTATCCAAGGTACGCAAGCTGGTAGAGGAATTGTTTCTTCACAAAGATTTGCAGCGCGAAACTCAGAAGTAATTCAAGCAATGGATTTAATTCAAGATATCTCTGGTAGACTCGCATTAAGATATATTAAAGAGAATACATTTAATGGAGCTAGAACTCTCACATTTGGTAAGCTTGCTAGTCATGGTAATGAAGGAAGCTTATTTAGTTTGAACCAAAGTATTAATCAATTACGAAATGGCTGGGATGTTTTAGAAGAGGCTATTGAAATTGGCGGTGGTCGAAGAATCCTTGCATTGGATGGAAAATCAGAACGTAATATTAAAATGTATAAACAATTTTTTGGTAGAAATTTAAAAGAAGATTTAAAAAAGGCAGCAGAAGGTTATATTCCTATGCCTGTTCGTGCAAGTGCAAAAGCGGATAAAAGTTTAGTCCCTACCCCCGCAGTTTTAGACGAACTTGCATTTGAAGGTTTAGATACAATTACAAAAATTTCCCATGAGTTTTTGCAAGAGCTTAATTTTCTGCGCGGTAGAAAAGGATTGCCGCCTATTAATAAAAGAAATTTTCATGTTCCTTATTATGATGTACGTGGAGCATCACGATTACATATTACAGATTTAACAGGTAAAACAGTTCATGTTGTTTCAGAAGCTACAGAAGGAGAAGCAAAAAGAGTTGCAGATAAAGCTGTTAAAGATTTGGCAGATGAAGGAATTCAAGCTTCTGTACAAACAGAGGATTTTGCTCAACGTTATATTGTAAATGCAGGTGGCCAATTTGAAGCGCCTCGTGCAAATCTTGGTTTTTCTGGCAGGCAAACAGGAACAATTAAAGGACGTTCTGCAAGTCCACAACAAAATATAGATGCCTCTATGCTTAAAAGTGTTATTGAACAACTACAAAGTAATATGACAAATATTGTTAAGTATACATCATCAACTGTATTTGAAGCTGAGTTTAATTTTGCAAAGAGTACAGCAAGTGCATTGCCTGGAAGTGCTAGAGCAAAAGTAACTGAGACTACTATATGGGATAGTTATAGAAAAATTGGTTTGCAAAATTCACCTTTGTCTGAAAAAACTGCTTTAGGTAAAACATCTTATGCAATCGAAAGTGCAGCAGACTTATTTCTTGCAAAGATTTGGGATAAAGCACAAGATTTTATTCCTTCAACTACAAAAGCTTCTGCTGCTGAGTTTGATAAATTTAATGAAGCTGTAGGTAAAGATTACAATCCATTTAAAAACTTTGAAGAGTTTTTACAGAGAACCACCAAGGTAAAAACACCTCCTTCTAGTCGAGCAATCGTTGCTAAGTTAAATGGACTTGCAACTAATTTAATCTTACGTATTGCAGACCCTGGGATGCCATTGATTAACTTTGCTTCTGTAGCTGCTGTATCTCCTGCTGTTATGCGTGCTTTGCAAAGATTGCCTAAAGAAGATTTTAATGTTTGGAAACGTAGAATTGGAATTATTGGCTCGCCAATTTCTGAATCTTCTGCAATTCCAAATACAACACGTATGGTAATGAGTGGAATACATGACGTTTTTAATCCCAATAGAGATTTGAAAGTTGCAATGGAAGAAGCAAAACGATTAGGGTTTTTCAAACAAGAAGTTGCAGAGAAAATTGACTTATTAACTTCTCCTGTTCAAGGCTATGCAAAGCGTTTATTAGATACTGGTATTACAAAAGCTTCTTGGTTAACAGATGTGTCAGAAGAGTTTAGCCGTAGAATTTCATTTGCTATGTTTTATGGTATTGGCACTAGATCTATGAAATTATCAAAGGAAGCGGCTTTTACATTTGCACATAATAACGCTAATGCGATTGTTGGTGATTATAGAAGTTCAAACAAGCCACAAATATTCCAAGGTGCAACAGGTATGCCATTTGGTTTGTTTACAACATGGGCATGGAATTTCTTACAACGTGTATTTGGAGATTTAGAAGGTGGCAGATTAGGTGCTGTCGCTGTGCAAACGGGAATGCAAGCCTTTCTATTTGGTACAGGTTCTCTCCCTGGAGTTGCACCTGCTATTCAAACTTTGACTACAAGCTATGATGGAAGAACTAATATTGTAGATATTTTAGACGATGCGTGGGGGTCTGAAGCTGTTAACATTATGGGTTCTGGCGCACTTGCAAATTTGCCTAAATTATTTGGGCTTGCTGATGGAATTGCAATAGGTAATAGAGGAAGTATTAGTTTTCCAAATATCTTTGACCCTAGTTCTACTATTGAAGATTTAGCTCCAAGTATTAGAACTGTTAAAACTCTATTGCAAGGTATGGGACAAATTGCAGATACTATGGCACAATCAGGATTTGATGGCAGGGCTATTGCAGAAACTGTTTCCACAAATGCAGTTAATGGTATGACTAAAAATCTAGCTCAATTAGGATTAGGTTATTCTGTTGATAAATCAGGGCAGTTAATTAATGCAGATACAAGACGATTGCCTGATGTTATTGCAAGATTAACTGAATTGAAAACAATTAATGAAAGTAATAAATTTAAAGAAGCTTCTCGAAATAGAATGGCTAGTGAAAATAGAGCTGAATTAAGTAGACGGTTAAATAAGCAGTTACAAACAGCCGCTCGCGGAGGCACATTGGATAGTATCTCATTAGATAAAATATTAATAGACCATCATAATGCAGGGGGTACAATGTCAACAGTTAAAAATCGAGTTAGAAAAGCTGTGATACTAGGACAGTATGAAAAATCTGAAAGAGATTTGGTTGCTGCATATAAAAAGAATTATGATGAACGACGTACTGCAAGATTATTTGAATTGCAAGAAGATACAGCTGAATAATTTAATCATTCTTGATTTTTGGTTAGGTGCTGCTAGATGCATGGAAGCTTTGTAAGTTGTGAGATACTTACACTTTAACAACAAATGAGATATTCCCCTAAAATATTATCTCATTTGTTGTCTTTTTTATTTAACTTTCTAAAACACACTCATAAGCAATGACATCCAAATCATAAGTGGAACTTTGTTCCCAATCCCATTTTGTAGAACAAGTGTCAATTATTAAACAGCGTATCATTTTGTTTCGTAAACGTACATTAATAAATCGTGTACCTTCCGGAAAATCTGGAATCCCAGACCCGTTATGCTCAAAGAAAATTAACCTTTTAAAACGTTTCAATTTCATCAGGAATATTTAACCACTCTTCAATTGAATTTTTAGTCTCAACAATCCATTGTGCGTATTTAGCAGCTTGCCCTTCTCCGTTATAGAGTCTTGCAAATTCAAAATACCTTTCTTCTCGCAAATACTTTTTCATTGCAACTCCACAAAAATCAAATAACCCTTGAATTTGTGCTTCTGTACTCTCATAGAAAGTATCATACATTTCTTCAGCAGTATTGAATCCAATTTTTTTATGGTTGAACCCCATAATTTGCGGCAAGCCCATAGAGATAGACATAAACGCTGCGTGTTCATCAAGTTGTTTTGCATACCGAAACACTGTATGTTCTTTCATTTGATTGCCGTGATATTTTTCAAACGTATCCATATTTGCATTACGGAATACTTGTTTTGTCCACGGTTTTTTAGCATCAAAACGAAAATAATTTTGCACAAGTTGTTTATTTTTTGCATATTTTAAAAATTTATGGGCTTCAAATCTGATAATCAAACTCCCATCAGGATTAAATCCATCATCATCACGAGATTCAACAGCTAAGATTGCAAGTATAGTTGAGATTTCTATATTATACTCTCTACTTAATCGATAAATAATATCTTCATTATCTGTATAAAACTTTTGAATATTTTTTGTTTGCATTATATTGCCTCCACTGGCATTGTAGGTATTGCAGATATTGCAGGTTTAACCTCTACCATATCTTCCCAGACACTTGATAAATCGTCTTTGTAAACATATGCAGTACCCACGTCTATTTGAATTTGTTGTATCTTATTCTTGTTGGTTAATTCTTTAAGTGTTAATTTGAAATCGCTTGATTTCATATCATTGCTCATAATTGTCCATAAAACATTTAAACTTACAGCTTCATTACTACTGCGTAGAAACTCTAATAATTTTTGTTTTGCCCCAGATAAAGGTGACAAACCAAATTCTCCTAAAGCATCTGGCATTCCGCTTTCTGTCATACTTAATAACATATTTGCCATTTCAATATCTATAGTTTCAATTTTTGAACTATGTCTTGTAGCTGCAAGTAGCATACAAAGTTTTAATAAATGTGTGTGCCTTCGCTCTAAATAATAAATAAACCTGCTATCTGCAATTTGCACTTTATCTTCCATATAAATATCACGTTGTAAATTATTTGCAGTTTTAGTAAAACTAATATCTCCACGAAGGTCATTAAAGAGAAATTTAAATACGTTTGCAACAAGTGGTTCTAATTTTTTATCACACCCAGCTTCGTCAATGTGTACACGTTTATCACGTTTAGGCGCAAAAACTAATATCCATCTTGACATGAATCCTTGTCCAATACTTTCAGATGGAAGTACTCTTGCAATTTCACTCTGTGTTGTACAGCCAACAATCGTCATTAGGGAATCTTTAAGTGTATGACGCTCCGCTTTTAATCTATAATCATAGCTTTCACCATCCCAAACTTTATTTAATAAACTAGCTGTGATTGCATCTCCATTTCCCATAAAAGTTGTAAATTCACTAGCAGCCGCAAATAAACAATACTGGTCTACTGTGGATAATTGTATTTGAATATCTTTTAAACTGTCAATATCAGTAGCGTCTAAATTTCTATTTGCAATTTCAAGTTTACCTTCAAGTTGTTTTGAATTTACTCTATCCGAATCCTCACCAACCAATGCCATTAGCAATCCTTGGCGTTGACTGCCAGTATCATCAGGCGCGAATCTCACATTTGTATATTTTCTAACTAGCTTTGCAGAGTATTTCATAGCTTGCGATTTGCGAGTTCCTGGCGGTCCAACAAGTAGCGTAAAAATATTCGGATATATCTTCCCTATGCCTGTTTGCAAATAGGCGTGTCTAGCAATACAAGCAGAGGAACTTGCAAGCGCACTCCAAAGATGCATTATTTTAGGCGACTCTGTTTTATCTGTATACTTTAAATACAAATCAATAAACTCATGTTGTTTTAGTTTTTGCAAACTCATAAAGCTATTCTACTTTTTATTTTTAGTGTTTAGTATCAAGATAACTTATTCTATAACCTGTCTTCTATTGCTGTTCCAAATTGATGTGGCATTTTAAACGTCCATCCAATATTGAAATTCGACGATTTTGTTTCCTCGTTTTGAGTTATCCCATTCAGGCTCTCTACTTCCTGAATAAGTGTTGATAACTCCAGTTTCAATCTTTATGTACCAACCTTTCTGACCATCAACCAACTCAGGCTTATTTCCTGTGTATGGAAGCCATTCTGTGAGGTTGCGGCAACACTTCCATACTACGTTATCGCTATCGATGAACTTGCCGTCAGAAGTCTTGTGGCTAAAAATCCGTCTATTTCTACACGAATTTTCCGAAAAGTCACCAACCAAAACAGTTCTACCCTCTTTAAACAAACAAGTTGGTTCGACTTCTAGGGATTCGACTTCTGCTATCATGATTTTTAATTCATTAATTGGAGCATTTAATCCTGTACCACAAAGCTGTTT
>VAPL010746146.1_pt1 | contig 38022 bp, 36 predicted proteins | sample 3395061 | NCBI WGS metagenome assembly VAPL01 (sample SAMN08290444, study PRJNA428436) | hydrothermal vent metagenome | isolation source: Deep-sea hydrothermal vent chimney 2 | place: Pacific Ocean: Juan De Fuca Ridge | depth 2182 m m | reverse complement strand
TGATTAAAGCATATAGCTCAACCGGTCAGACATTATTGAATACTTTTAATCTTGCTATGCAAAAACCTAGTAATCAAGATGTCGTTATAATGGCATTAAATGCTACTAGCCAATATTTTTTATCAGTAAAACCTGAGGAAAGTAATTTTAACAGTATCGATGAAATTAATACGTTATGTCATCATAAAATTGAAACTATAAAAAATGAAAACAGTGCTTTTGCTAACGTGCTCAAAGAGTCCACCAGTTTAAGTGATTCGCTATTTAGTATTTTATTTTTGTCTTGTTTATGTGAGAGTATTGTTACTCCAATTTTTTCACGTTCAACAGCGATAGGCTCGGTCATGCGAAAAAAACTAAAACCGGTTTCTGATCCTATTATTGAAAATTGTAAAACCATTTGTGCTTGTATTAAATAATTATTAAACTGGAGAAAGAAATGCCAAATATTGTGATGTATTGCACTGAAACTTGCCCATTTTGTCTGCGAGCAGAAGGTTTGCTTGGTAAAAAAGGGGTTCAATACAAAAAAATATTAATTGATGATAATGAAATGTTATTTCAAGAAATGGTAACAAAGTCCGGTAGAGATTCGGTGCCACAAATATTTATAGATAATAAACATATTGGTGGATTTGACGATCTTGTTGAGCTAGATATCGATGATGAATTAGATCCATTGCTTGGAATTGCTTAATTATTGCAATAATTAACATTATCGACATTAAGGTAATTGCTAAAAGTTCCGTTAAATAATTATCAATTATAAAATAGTGATTAGCATAACAATAAATCAAATATAGATTTGTTATTGTTATCAACATCGTTATAAAATGGGGAACCAACGAGGGGAAAAGAAGGATAGACATTAATGCTATCAACAAAAACTGAATCCACACAATCTAATTTTGTAGCGTCACAGTCACCAGAATCTTTAGTAGATTATTATAATCGCGTTCGACAAGATTCTTTGTCGATATGTGAACCGCTGGAGGTGGAAGATTATAATATCCAGACAATGCCTGATGTCAGTCCACCTAAGTGGCATCTGGCACATACATCATGGTTTTTTGAGACGTTTCTGTTAAAACCACACTTCTCAGATTATACCGTTTATCATCCACGTTATGAGCATATATTTAATTCATACTATGAACAGGTGGGGACATTTCATCCTCGGCCGCAACGAGGAATGTTATCAAGGCCGACATTGGATAATATTTTTAATTATCGAATTCATATTGATAGTTATATGAATAAGTTAATTGCTAGTCAGGTTATAAAAAATAAACAATCGATAGTTTATAAAGTCATATTAGGTTTAAATCACGAACAGCAACATCAAGAATTATTGTATACTGACATACTGCATATTTTTGCAAATAATCCTTTACAACCTCAATATCGTAACTTAAAACAACGGCACTCCTCAAAAAGTTCAAATATAGGTGAAATAGCGTGGCTAGCTTTTGATGAATCACTTTCTCAATATGGTTTTTCGGAGCAAGGCTTTCATTACGATAATGAAACACCGCGTCACAAATCGTATACCAAAAAATTTAAATTAGCATCACGTTTAGTCACTAACGCCGAGTACCTTAATTTTATTAATGACGGTGGTTATAGTCACTCAAAATACTGGTTGTCTGATGCATGGAAAATAATAAATACGCAAAAATGGCAATATCCGCATCCGCTTTATTGGCAGCTAGAGAATGGTGTGTGGTTTGAAATGACGCTTGGCGGTAAACGTGAATTGGATATGAATGCGCCGGTTTCTCATGTGAGTTATTTTGAAGCTGATGCTTATGCAAATTGGTGTAATGCACGATTGCCGACAGAATATGAGTGGGAGTTAGCAGCTAACAGTGTTGAGCTATCAGGAAACCTACGTGAGTCAGATTTTTGTCATCCTATTGCTGTTGAAAGTAATTCGAATGGCTCATTACAACAGATGTATGGTGATTTATGGGAATGGACCAAAAGCCCTTATGTTGCTTATCCTGGATATAGAGCTGTAGATGGTGCGATAGGGGAATATAATGGTAAGTTTATGAGCAATCAAATAGTTTTAAAAGGGGGCTCCTGTGTTACTCCTAAAGAACATATTCGAAGCAGCTATCGAAACTTTTTTTATCCAGATGATCGTTGGCAATTTAGTGGCATTCGATTAGCGCAAGATTATTAATATAAGAATTAAATAGAGTAAATTGTAAATGACAATTAAAGACAAAGATAATGATGATATTCAGTTTTATGACTTTCATCCAACACCGACGGATTTTTTCGGAGAAGTACTTGATGGTTTAATGAATGAAAAAAAATTCATTCCACCTAAATTTTTTTATAATGAAAAAGGTTCTAAAATATTTGATGCTATTTGTGAATCTCCAGAATATTATCCAACAAGAACAGAAATTGAAATTTTACAAAATAATGCGGCTGAAATTTCAAAATATATTGATGCTGATTGTTTGTTGATTGAACCCGGTAGCGGCAGCAGTCAAAAAGTTCGTTTATTACTCGACACTTTAAAACCATCAGTTTATATGCCAATGGATATTTCAAAAGATTATTTAATTCAAATAGCCAAAGATATATCAACGGAATATCGATGGTTAGATGTTCATGCAGCTTGTATCGATTATACTGATAAAATAAAATTACCTTATAATCTGGATGATGTCCATAAAGTTGCTTTTTTCCCGGGCTCGAGTATTGGTAATTTTGAACCTAGTGATGCTATTAAATTTTTAGAAAATATTGCAGACATTGTAAAACCTGGGGGAGGTATTTTAATCGGTGTTGATCTTAAAAAGAATTCTGATGTTTTGAATGCAGCTTATAATGATTCTACAGGTGCCACTGCTGATTTTAATTTAAACCTATTAACTCGAATAAATGAAGAGTTAGATGCTGATTTTGATTTAAATAATTTTGAACACTCTGCCTATTATAATGATACAAAGGGTAGGGTTGAAATGCATTTGAAAAGTAAAAAACATCAAACTGTTTCTGTTGCCGATAAAGATATTTCTTTTTTGGAAAATGAAACTATCCATACTGAGAATTCTTATAAATATACGTTACATGAATTTCAAGACTTATTACGAGCAGCTGGTTTTGAACCATTACGTGTTTGGACGGATGATAATGATTTATTCAGTGTCCATTATTGTAATTTACCTTTAAATTAACAGATATAAAAAAGGGCGCATTAACTGCGCCCTTGAACACTACATTATGGGCAGTATATAGCTAGAGGAGAGAGAGCATAAGCCTGCCTATTCGTTATAATGCAGTTACTATGCCAATCTGCTAAAGTTAATGTATTCAATCACTTATAAATAAATTTTATTTGTACTGCAAAGACTGTCAAAAAAATAGCGCCAAAATAACTACGTTAAATCTTGGATTCCGCTCAGGTTAACTAATAAAATATGAAATTAAATCAATTTGAAATATCCGTATTGCCTCAAATAATTTTTGGTGTTGGGACAATAGAACAACTTCCTGACAATATAATTCGATTCGGTAAAAATGTATTATTGGTCAGTGGTGCTAACTCTTTAGTCGAATCGAATTATTGGTCTCAATTGCAATCTGAATTCAGTAATTTAGATATTAAATTTATTTTGTTTAAAGTATCGGATGAACCGTCAGCTAAATTAATTGATCAAGCTGTTTCTGAATATCAATCAATGTCAATTGATGTTGTGGTTGGTATTGGCGGTGGCAGTGTGTTAGATGCGGCTAAAGCGATTGCAGGATTATTGCCTTTTGGGAATTCAATTATGGATCATTTAGAAGGTGTTGGGAAAGGGATAAATTACATTGGGCCTGCTTTGCCTTTTATCGCAGTACCAACTACCGCAGGAACGGGTAGTGAAGCAACAAAAAATGCAGTCATTAGTGAACGAGGAGAAAATGGTTATAAAAAATCATTTAGACATGAAACCTTAGTTCCTAAACTTGCAATAGTTGATTCTGAGTTAATTTCGAGTTGCACAACAGCGCAAATAGCTGCAAATGGTATGGATGCTTTTACTCAATTGATTGAATCGTATGTTTCTATTAATGCCAATCAAATGACAGATGCCTTAGCATTAGATGGCATAAAATCCGTCATTGAAGGATTTATGTTTGCTTGGCAGGGTGGCGATTCAGAAAATGCAATTATGGGTAGAAATAAAATGGCTTATGCGTCTTTAATTTCTGGCATCACTCTGGCTCAAGTTGGTCTAGGTTCGGTTCATGGTCTTGCTTCTCCATTGGGGGCTTTTTTTCCAATTCCACATGGTGTTGTTTGTGGCACTTTATTAGCCGAAGCAACTCAAGCTAATATTTCTGCCATGAATCAGCGTGAACCAAATAATATTGCTTTGAAAAAATATGCGCGTATTGGTGAAATGTTTTTAGATGAAAATGTGACGAAAAAAAATATGACGCAACATGATTTTTTGCTCGTATTGGTTCAAACTTTACATGATTGGACTTTAAAATTAGAATTACCGAGACTATCTGATTATGGTGTAAGTAAACCAAATTTTAAAAAAATCATATCAACTTGTCGTGGTAGTAGTATGAAAACTAATCCGATTGTATTGCTTGATAGTGAAATTGAAGGTGTATTAGATAAAAGATTATAAAGTACCCTTTGACTCTATGTTTGAATTTAAATTCGTTTTTAAGCTATACAAGTTATGCATGTAACCATCGATCGCGAAATATTTTTTGTTCGCCTGAAGCGTTTTTATTAAAAGATAATTCACAGGTGTCTAATGGTGCTGCTTGTAACTTGATGTTAAATTTATGTAGTTCGTCACGACGAAATGCAAAAATATCAACTTCGTCATTTGGCTTATAGTTCGAAAGTATTTCATTTATATTATTTGTTACTTTTAAACCATCGATAGAAATAAGCTCATCACCAGCAGACAATCCAGCTAGTTGTGCGCAACTATTGTTAACAATTTGTTGTATTGTTGTTAAGTTGTTAGATAGTTTAGTTTTAATACCAAGTGCAACTTTATTTAAATTATTTTCTTTTATTTTTCGTCCACCCAGATCAAATTGATTTTCAGCTGCTCGAAATTGAACTGTGATGCCAAAATCATGAAATAAATCGGTTACTGGAAGATCGTCGGTGCCATAGAGGTATTGATCAAAAAAATCACTAAAATCAATATCCGTTATTTTATTAATAATTTGTTCTATTTCGCGTTCTTTTAGTCCTATATTTTTTTTACCGTATTCCAACCATAAGTGTCGCATAACATCATCTAAAGATATTTTGTTGTTTGATTTAGAGCGAATCATTAAGTCTAGAGCAAGTGCTATTAATGTTCCTTTAGTATAATAACTGACAATAGCATTAGGTGCATTTTCATCCTGTTTATAAAATTTAGTCCAAGCATCAAAACTAGAATCAGCAACAGATTGCGTTAATCGACCATATTGTCGCCAAACTCGAGTAATTGTCTGGCTGAGTAACTCCAGATAACTTTCTGGTGTTATTACGCCGGAACGAACAAGCGCTAATTCGTCATAATATGATGTTATTCCTTCAAATGCCCAAAGCTGTTGTGTATAAGCTTCATTGTTAAGGTCATATGGACTATAAGCTGCAGGTTTAATTCGTTTAACATTCCAGGTATGAAAGTATTCATGGCTACAGAGAGCTAAAAACTGTCGGTATTCTTTTGTTATTTTTGTGTTGTCAAAGTTAATTAAATCTTTTCTTGAGCATAGTAAACTGGTTGAGGAACGATGTTCTAAGCCTCCATAGCCATTATTCACTACAGTGGTTAAAAATAGATAACGATTAATGTCAGGAAACTCACCAAACATTGTTATATGGCTATTGCATATTTTTGTCAGTTGTTCTGCTAGTAATTTTTCATTGGTACGATGCCGACCGGTGATAAGCATTTCATGGTTAATATCGTTAGCAATAAATTTAATGATAGAAAACTCGCCTATTTCGACAGGGTGGTCGATTAAGTCATCATAATCATTGGCTTGATAGTCACCAAACGAATATTCTGATGTGTTAGTTGTGGCGAGGGTAGTGGCGACTTTCCAATTTTTGTATTTTACATCCGAAGGTTTGATTATTGTGACTGAGCATGGTTCATGTTCAAATCCATGTACCATCATAAATAAACTGGTGCCATTAAAAAACGCGTGTGAAGTATCTAAGTGCGCAGAGCGTACTGATAAATCAAAGGCATAAATAGTGTATTTAATTGTAATGCCCGTTGTACATGGCGCGCATTTCCAAGTGTTTTTGTTTATTTTTTGTAAAGCAAGTGTATCTGTTTCAGAATTCGCTTCGATAATAGTTATATTTCTAGCGAAATCACGAATCATATAACTACCCGGAATCCAATTAGGTAGTGATATTATTTGGCCTTCAGAATTTGGAGTATGAATGATACAAGTTACTTCAAATAAGTGGGCCTCAAGATTTTTTAGTTTAACAGTGTATTGAACAGGAAATTTTATTGTCATCATTATTGTAATTGTTGAATTTTTATGGCCATCTTACTAGTCAGTTGTTGCCGCTCTAGTTTCGTTTTTAAGTCTTCATCGTGGTTGCTATACAAAAAATTTATAGCATCACCAAGGTTTATCCATTGGTTTAGTTTGCCTTGAATTTTAATATTGGATTGTTCTCCTTCAAGTTGCTGATCATCTACCATTTTTATTGTTAAGTCTTCGTTATCGTCAATAAGCTCTTCTTGAGAAAGTCTCAATTTTAAATTTAGCTGTTTAGTTGAATTATCAATAATGGTGTAAATTTGAAAACTCTCAATCATCTTAACGGATTTGATTTTTTCGATCAATTTGCCGCTTGGTAGTGTTTCTCGTATTCGCTTTGAATAGGTTACACCATAGTTAATTGTAGTCCAAGTATTTGCGCCAACTTGTATACTTCGAGTATTGACATTGTGAATTGCCTGCATATTGGTTGTTATTGAGATAATGAGTTGCATATAATCAATTCGATCGAGATCACCGATAATGACAAGTAATTCGTTAATGTTTAAATTATTCGATTTGATTATTATTTTATCTTCGACAGCGGTCATTCGACCATCTTTTGATAAATGTGGTTTTAGGTAAGGCAATAAATCGTTTGCAACTCGATTTTTTATAATGACAGTTACTTCTCGTACTTCATCATCAGTTATATTGCTTAAAGTGTAGCTCGGAAACAATAAACTTATCAGTAAGATATAAATACGCATTAAATGCCTAATCGATATAAATTGCTGTCTCTAACGCCATGTTCCCAGGACTCGTTAAATTGGCGGGTTAAGTCAAGATTCTTTCTTTTATTATTATATTCAATACTACTTTCATATCGCTCAGGCAATTCTTGTTGAATGACGCCAATGTTATCGACTAATATGAAGTCGGGATTTGGTTGTTGTTGTTCTTTGTTTAATATTCGAATTGTAATACTGCTAGATAGACGACGCGATAACGCTACTATTTGATGATTTTGGCTTAGAAATTCTTCTAAATTATAAATAAGTATTTTTAATTTAAAATTAGAATTGTTTACAATACAGGATCGTAAAGCACCTAAGAAGTCAGCATGATTGGTGAGTCGAACATCCATTTTTTTTGATATAATATTAATCGTTTTAGTTGCTTGAGAAACCATATTAACAATATGTAAACGTAACTCGTCACTAGTGTCGACTGTTATAACGTCATGTTTTTCACCAAGTTTAGGATTATTTTGCATATATCAGTAATTAATGTAGTGTTTTGAGCATTGTTCGATGTTTAATACCTGCTTCATGATAACTTTCACCTATGTTTTTAAAGCCTAACTTTAAGTAAAAATTAACAGCAGAAATCTGAGACGATAATTGAATGGTTTTTATATTTAATTTAGGTGCTATGTTACAAATTTCAGATATCAATAGGTTGCCTATTCCTTGGTGTCGCCAGCGCTGTAAAACAGCTACGCGGCCAAGTTTACCTAGATTATCATCTAATGTTAAAAGTCTAGCATAGGCTATTAGTTTGTTATTATTTGAGGTGATTATGAAATGGTAAGCACTACTATCCTGATTATCCCATTCCAGATTTTTTGGTATTTTTAATTCTTCAACAAATACCGTGTTTCTGATGAATGCTATTTGTTCGAGGTATTCTTCAAATACTACGGACTGGACGAATAGATCATTTAGATATTCCATTAATACACATTAATTATATTTCTTTAGCCAGTTTACTCGCAATGCCTAAGTAACTTGCTGGCGTTAATTCTTTTAAACGTTTTTTTGCATCGCTTGGTATTTCTAATTTGTCGATAAATGCTTTCATTTTTTTTGCATCTAAACGTTGTCCACGAGTTAGATCTTTTAGTTTTTCATAGGGGTTTTCAATGCCATAACGTCGCATGACTGTCTGTATTGGTTCAGCTAATACTTCCCAGTTATTATTAAGATCGTCTAATAGTTTTTGTTCATTAACTTCTAGTTTGCTTATGCCACGTTTTGTTGATTGGTAAGCTATTAAACAGTGAGCAAGACCAACACCGAGATTACGCATAACCGTTGAATCTGATAAATCTCTTTGCATTCTTGATTTCGTTAATTTATTCGAAACATGATTAAAAATAGCATTTGCAATTCCAAGATTACCTTCTGAATTTTCAAAGTCTATCGGGTTTACTTTATGCGGCATTGTTGAAGAACCAACTTCACCTTTAATGGTTTTTTGTTTGAAGTAGGCCATGGAAATATAGGTCCATACATCCATATTAAAATCATTTAGAATATTATTGTAGTGCGCTAGTGAGTTGAAATACTCTGCAATATAATCGTGGGGTTCAATTTGTGTCGTGTATGGATTCCAAGTTAAACCTAAATTGATAACGAATTTTTCACAGGTAGCTATCCAATCAATCTCGGGGTAGGCGGATAAATGTGCATTGTAGTTACCGACGGCACCATTCAACTTGCCAAGAATTGGCGCGTCGTTTAAAAACTTTCGTTGTCTATCGAGACGATAAACAAAATTTGCCATTTCTTTTCCGACGGTGGTCGGACTGGCTGGTTGGCCATGGGTGTGGGATAACATTGGAATTTCGGCATATTTGTAAGCTAGCTCGCGAATACTATCGGTTACTTCACTAATAACAGGTAATAATACTAAGTCTCGTGCATCACGCAACATTAACGCATAGGCTAAATTGTTAATATCTTCTGATGTTAGTGCGAAATGAAAAAATTCAATGACTTTTAAGATTTCTTTATTGTTAATAATTTTTTCACGAAGTAAATATTCAACGGCTTTAACATCATGATTTGTGGTTCGTTCAATGTTTTTAACTTGATAAGCATCATCTTCTGAAAAATCATCGATTAAACTATTTAATAACGCGTTTGCCTCTTTACTAAACGATGGTAACTCTTCTATTTCTGCAATTTCAGATAGGTGTTGTAACCAACGAACCTCAATCATGACTCGATACTTAATGAGCCCGTATTCACTAAATATTGGGCGAAGAGCCATGGTTTTAGGTCCGTAACGACCATCCACAGGCGATATAGCAGTAAGTTCAGCAAGTTTCATTTTTTAGTCTTCTTTTATTGAGTTACAAGTAATTTGTTATTTTAATTTAACAGTTAAGATGCTAATTGTCGAAGTACGTATTTTAATATACCACCATGGCGCATATATTCAATTTCTTGCGGGGTATCAATTCGCACTTTGGCTTTAAATGTTTTTTCGCCGCTTTCATCAGATGCTGTCACGGTTACTTCTTTGGCTTCGCCATTGTTTAAACCTATAATAGCGTATAATTCTTTTCCAGTTAAACCCAGCGATTTAGCAGACTCACCTTTAGGAAACTCTAGCGGTACTATACCCATGCCAACGAGGTTGGAACGATGAATTCGTTCATAACTTTCTGCGATAACAGCATTTATTCCTAATAAACTCGGGCCTTTTGCCGCCCAGTCGCGAGAGGAGCCTGAGCCGTATTCTTTACCAGCAAGAATGACTAGTGAGGTATTTTCTGATTGATATTTCATGGAAGCATCATAGATACTCATTTGTTCACCACTGGGTTGAAAACAGGTAATACCACCTTCGGTTCCTGGCGCTAAGTTATTTCGTAATCGAATATTGGCAAATGTACCGCGCATCATAACTTCATGATTGCCGCGTCGCGAACCGTAGGAGTTAAAGTCTTTAGCATCAACATTATTATTTTTTAAGTATAATCCAGCGGGGCTGTCGGCTTTAATTGCACCGGCTGGAGAGATATGATCGGTTGTTACCGAATCCCCCAATAATGCTAAAACGCGTGCTGCGCTAATATCGTCAACCGTACCGGGATTTTTTGACATACCGGTGAAATAGGGGGGATATTGTATATAAGTAGACTCTTTTGACCATTCAAATAATTTGCCTTCTGGTGAGCTGAGTTTGTTCCATCGAGACTCACCTTCATAAACTTTTTGATAACTTGAGGTAAATTGATCGCGAGTTACATTTTTTTGAACGATTTCTTGAACTTCATGTTGTGATGGCCAAATGTCTTTTAGATAAACATCATTACCTTGTTTGTCTTGTCCTAAGGGCTCGTTATATAGGTCAATATTCATTGTTCCTGCAATGGCATAAGCAACAACCAGTGGCGGTGAAGCCAGATAATTCATTCGAACTTCGGCATGCACTCGACCTTCGAAATTTCGATTTCCAGATAATACCGAAGTAACCGATAAATCACCTTCTTGGATGGCTTTGCTAACATCGGGATCCAGTGGTCCTGAGTTGCCGATGCAGGTAGTACAACCATAACCCACGACATGAAATCCTAAACTTTCTAAATCGGCAGTTAAGCCAGCTTTATCGAGGTATTCTGATACCACTCGAGAGCCGGGCCCTAATGAGGTTTTTACCCACGGTTGTACTTTAAGTCCTAACTTATGGGCTTTTTGTGCCACTAATCCGGCACCTAACATTACCGATGGATTGGAGGTATTGGTGCAGGAAGTAATCGCGGCGATAACGACGGCACCATCTTTAATTTCAACTTTTTGTCCTTTAACGGTTGTGTTTATCGGCTTGCTATTTGCTTTACGCTCAGTATTTAAATTATGGAGTGCCGTTTCAAACATGGTTTTTGATTTTCGCAGCTCAACGCGATCTTGAGGACGTTTTGGTCCTGATAGACTTGGTACGATTGTGTTGATATCCAATTCGATGACACTGGTATAATCGGCTTGTGGACTTGCGTCGGTATGGAATATACCTTGAGCTTTTGCATACGCTTCTGTTAGCTTAATTTGTGCTTCGCTGCGGCCACTTAAACGCATGTAGTTTAATGTTTCATTATCAATCGGGAATATGCCACAGGTTGCACCGTATTCTGGAGCCATGTTTGCGATTGTGGCTCGATCGGCTAATGGCAAGTGCACCATACCGTCACCAAAAAATTCTACGAATTTTCCGACTACGCCATGTTGACGAAGGATTTCAACAACGGTTAATACTAAGTCCGTTGCTGTCGTGCCTTCGGGTAGTTTACCCGTTAATTTAAAACCAACAACTTGTGGAATGAGCATTGACACTGGTTGACCCAACATAGCCGCTTCGGCTTCAATTCCACCAACGCCCCAACCGAGTACGCCAAGACCATTGATCATGGTGGTATGAGAATCTGTTCCAACAAGAGTATCTGGATAAGCTTGTAATACACCATTATTTTCTTTATCAAAAACAACACGAGCCAAATGCTCTAGATTAACTTGATGCACAATACCGGTATCGGGTGGTACTACGGCAAAATTTGAGAATGCTTTTTGTCCCCATTTTAAAAAACTGTAACGTTCTTGATTTCGACTGTATTCTAAATCTGCATTTAATTCGAAAGCGTTAGCGACACCGGATACATCAACTTGGACTGAATGATCAATGACAAGCTCAGCCGGTTGTAGTGGATTAATTTTTTCAGGATCGCCACCCAGATCAACCATGGCATCACGCATTGCGGCTAAATCAACAACGGCGGGCACGCCGGTAAAGTCTTGCATTAACACACGAGCAGGGCGATAAGCAATTTCAATACTGGGCTCCGCTTGAGCGTCCCAATTATTTAATGCCTCGATATCAGCGGCAAATACAGTTTTATTATCTTCAAAACGCAATAAATTTTCTAATAAAATTTTTAATGAGAAAGGCAATCGTTCGCTTTTTGCTAAACTATCTAAGCGGAAAATTTCATAATCTTTACCATTCACTGATAATAGTGAACGGGCGTTAAAGCTATCGTTTTTATTGCTCATTTAAAATCCTTAAATTGTAGTTATTGTTTCTTAATTTATTAACATTAAGTTAGCCAAAATTTAGATCAATTTATTATTTTAGGTATTTCTTGTTGTAATATTCGTTTTGATTCCGCAACAAAGTATTTGCGTTTTAATAATAACTGCCAGCGATTGCCACCCACTTGTCGCCATAATACTGCTGAACGAATTCCGGATAATAATAAGGCTCTAATTTTATTGGCATTATTCGTTTGGGACAAGAACTTTTCTTCACCTTTTACCATGATTTTGGGTGATAAGGTGCTGATTGTCTCAGCATAAATATCCGCTAAATTGGCTATTATATTTTCATGTGTCACTGGAAAATGCGCTAACTGTGAATTGACAGATTTCAATCTGTTTGAAATCGTATTTAATAGCTTGGTATTTTTGGCTAATTTACGCTCAAGGTGTAACAGGGTGACAACATAGCGATTGATATCATTATTAAATGATTGCGTTGAATTTCCTAATTGGTTTTGAATCGATTCTAATCCAGAACGCAGGTTGGCTAGATTGCCATAAACATCCAGAGTTTTATCCGGTTCATTATTTAGCAAGCTGCTAATAACAACCTCAAAGTTATGCACATCCATCAAACCGGTGTTGGCAACTTGTTGCACTATCGAGACAGTTTGATAGATTCCGGCTAGTGCAATGGTTTTGTCAAATACGGTAAAAGTCAAAAATGCTCCTAAAATTCATTAATTTGTTTAATAAAAGGGTAACTATTTAATACTATTTGGAATTTCAGTGATTATAGCACCACCTAGGCATTCGTCGCCTTGATAAAAAACCACGGATTGGCCGGGTGTAACGGCCCATTGATGTTGTTCAAATTTAACGCGATATTTACCTTTTGAAAGCGCCTGTATCTCACATTGAGCGTCAGTTTGACGATAGCGTGTCTTGGCTCTGCATTGATAGGGAAATGAATTTGGCGCTTGCGTTATCCAGTGTACATCTTGCGTTTCCAGCCAGGCGCTTTTTAATAAAGGGTGCTCGTGGCCTTGAACAACGATTAATTCATTGGTGTTCATATTTTTTTGGGCAACATACCACGGTTCATCAGGGTAGTCTTTTAATCCCCCAATTCCTAACCCTTGTCTTTGTCCTAAGGTGTAATACATGAGCCCTGAGTGTGTTGCTATTTTTTGTCCGTGCTCGGTAATGATATTACCCGGTTGGGCGGGCAGGTAGTTTGATAAAAATGTTTTAAAATCACGTTCACCGATAAAGCAAATTCCAGTACTGTCTTTTTTATTGTATGTAATGAGTTGTTGTTGCTCTGCAATTTTTCGGACTGTATTTTTTTCTAAGTCACCCAAAGGAAAAATGCTGTGAGCAAGTTGGTGTTGATTGAGCTCGTGTAAAAAATAGCTTTGATCTTTATTTTTATCAAATGACTTGTAGAGTCGGTAGTAACCATTTTCATATTTAATACTTGCGTAATGGCCGGTTGCTATTTTGTCGGCACCTTTTGATATGGCGTAATCAAGAAATGCTGAAAATTTAATTTCTTTATTGCATAAAATATCCGGATTTGGTGTTCGTCCAGCCTCATATTCTGTTAAAAAGTGGCTAAATACTTTGTCCCAATATTCAGTCGAAAAATTTACACCGTGAATCGGAATGTTTAAGGTTTCACACACTTTTTGGGCATCACTAAAATCTTCAGCAGCCGTACAATTATCATCGGTATCATCTTCTTCCCAATTTTTCATAAAGACGCCTTCAACAATATAGTTTTGTTGTTGCAGTTGGTATGCAGCTACCGAAGAATCAACACCGCCAGAGATACCAACGATAATGTTTAAATTTTTTTTTGCAGGGTTATTCATAGACTTAAATTTTGTTCACTTTATTAATTCGTCTTTTAATAGCGATAATGGATAACGTTGACCATAAATATAATCAGAAAGACACTCTATTACTAACGGGCTACGGCATTTATCTTGCTGCTGGGTTATTTCGGCTTGCGTTAACCATAATGTTGTTATAATCCCGGTATCCAAGGCTTGCTTGTCATCATACGCGATACTTTTTGCATAAAAACAAAATCGAATATAGGTAAAATCATTGTTTTTACTATACCAGCGATAGATGCCTGTTAAATATTGCGGTTCAATGCTATGAGCGGTTTCTTCCTGAGTTTCACGAATAACTGCGTCAATAATAGATTCATCTGGTTCAAGATGACCCGCAGGCTGATTCAATTTTATACCACTACGGGTATTTTCTTCCACAAAAAGAAATTTATGATTGTGTTCTATAATTGCTGCAACAGTAACATGTGGTGCCCAACTCATATTTTAGTACCCTTAAATTAGTTATTAGTTAGTTGAGTTTAGGTTAATTAGTGACATCTATTGTTTGCCAGTGACCGGGTTGTATATTATCGATGTTCCAAGGTCCAATGGCATAACGTATTAACCGTAGTGTTGGAAAACCTACCGCAGCAGTCATTCGTCGAACTTGTCGGTTTCTGCCTTCGCGAATTGTCAGGCTAATCCAACTGGTTGGTATATTAGCACGATAACGCACGGGGGGATGACGTGGCCAGATATCCGGTTGTTTTATTATTTTTGCCTGTGCTTTTTTTGTTTTACCATCCTTTAATGCAACACCATTGATTAGTTGTGAAATAGCGTGCTTTGTTGGAATACCATCAACTTGAACCCAATAGGTTTTTTCCATTTTATGATCAGGGTGCGATATTTTATGCTGGAGTTTACCATCATCCGTTAATAGCAATAAACCTTCGCTGGTTTTATCGAGTCTACCTGCTGGATAGACGTTTTTAATATCGATGAAGGCGGCTAATGTGGTTTGTTCGCCGTCTTTACTGAATTGACTAAGCACATCGAAAGGTTTATTGAATAATATCAATTTTGCCATTTGGGTTAATTCTTAATTCCGAATACATTGTAGATTGCTATTTTAGCACGAAGCATTAAATGCAATACCTAAATAATATAGCGTTATTATCAATATAATACTTCCTAAGTTACTGTTGTTTTTGATAAAGTAGGTAATTCTATAGTGCTCAAAGAGAGAAATCATGTCATACGATAAAATTCAAATTCCAGCTAGTGGCTCTAAAATAACAGTTAACCCTGATAACAGCCTTCAAGTACCTAATAATCCAATTATTCCTTTTATTGAAGGTGATGGCATCGGTGTTGATATTACACCAGTGATGAAGTTAGTAACAGATACTGCTGTTTCTAAAGCATATGGTGACGAACGAAAAATTGCCTGGATGGAAATTTTTGCTGGAGAAAAATCCACTAAAGTCTATGGTGATGATGTTTGGTTATCGGATGAAACTTTTGATGCAGTTAAAGAATTTGCAGTGTCAATTAAAGGCCCCTTAACAACTCCAGTTGGCGGTGGCATGCGCTCATTAAATGTGACTTTACGACAAGAATTGGATCTCTATATCTGTTTACGTCCAGTACGCTATTATGACGGCACACCGAGCCCTTTAAAAGAACCTGAAAAGACCGACATGGTGATTTTTCGAGAAAACTCAGAAGATATTTATGCCGGAATTGAATGGCAAGCGGGTAGTCCGGAAGTAAAAAAGGTCATTAAATTTTTGCAAGATGAAATGGCTGTTACAAAAATTCGTTTTCCTGAAACATCTGGCATTGGAATTAAACCTGTATCAAGTGAAGGAACTAAACGCTTGGTTCGTAAGGCAATTCAGTATGCAATTGATAATAATCGTGCCTCTGTAACTTTGGTTCATAAAGGTAACATCATGAAATTCACTGAAGGCGGGTTCAAGAACTGGGGCTATGAACTGGCAAAAGAAGAGTTTGCTGCAAAAGACATCGATGGAGGGCCTTGGAGTTCGTTTAAAAATCCAAATACAGGTGACGATATTGTTATTAAAGATGTTATTGCGGATGCTTTTCTGCAACAAATTTTGTTACGCCCGGAAGATTATGATGTGATTGCAACACTGAACCTAAATGGCGATTATGTGTCTGATGCTTTAGCGGCTCAAGTTGGTGGCATTGGCATTGCCCCCGGAGCAAATTTATCTGATGATATTGCTATGTTTGAAGCCACTCATGGTACGGCACCTAAGTATGCTGGTAAAAATAGGGTCAACCCGGGTTCGATTATATTATCGGCTGAAATGATGTTACGGCATATGGGTTGGGCTGAGGCGGCTGATTTGATAATAAAAGGCATGTCGGGTGCAATACAGTCAAAAACAGTTACTTACGATTTACATCGATTAATGCCAGATGCCAAAAAATTGAGCTGCTCTGAATTTGGTGACGCTATTTGTCAAAATATGTGATAAATGGTCTGGATTCGGTGGTTTTTTGAACAGAACCTCGTTATTGTATTTATAACGAGGTTCTGCAGAGTATAACGGATTAGGATTGGACAACCTCAGATAGATGGGGTTTGATGTCAACTGCATGCATACCTTTTGGTCCTGGGGTTGATTCAAAATCGACTGTCTGACCCTTTTTTAAGGTTTTGTAACCTTCCATAGTAATTGCAGAAAAGTGCGCAAATACATCGTCTCCACCGGTTTCAGGGGAAATAAAGCCATAACCTTTTGCATTACTAAACCACTTAACAGTGCCAATACTCATGCTTGTTAGCCTCCATAAAATACTGTTGCTTAAATACGGGGTTAAAAGATAATTATTAAAATTAATATTTATTATTCAAGTACTTATGTATATCTATATGATCGAGTAAACTTCATTAGATATTTTATTACATAACTATAGACAAATTTTTAAAATGTGCATTTTAAAATGATGAAAATTTATGTGATTTCTAGCTAGGCACAAAATAATGGAATCAACTAAAATTAAACCATGAGAATGATGATAAGTAACACAAAACAACACGATGACCAAGGTAATCAAGATGGAGGCTTGGCGCTTGAAGAAGCTAAACCAAAATTAAAAAAGCCACCAATGTATAAAGTTGTGCTGATGAATGACGATTATACTCCTATGGATTTTGTGATCTCGATTCTTGAAGGCTTTTTTGGCATGAATCGTGAAAGAGCAATTAAAGTGATGTTAAATGTTCATAATAATGGAAAAGGTATTTGTGGTATTTTCGGTCGTGATATCGCCGAAACTAAAGTAGCACAAGTGAATGACTATTCTCGTACACATGATCATCCTTTGATGTGTACATTAGAATTAAATGGGTAAAGACTGATGTTAAATAAAGATCTAGAAACTGCGTTAAACAATGCATTTAAAGATGCTCGTGATAAAGACCATGAATTTATGACCGTCGAACATTTACTTCTGGCGTTGTTAAATAATCAATCTGCAGAAGACGTATTAAAAGCTTGTGGTGCAAATTTAGGTTTACTTAAATCGGAGTTAGACACCTTTTTAAATGAAACAACACCATTATTGCCTCCGGAAGATGAACGTGAGACTCAACCCACTTTAGGTTTTCAACGTGTGTTGCAACGTGCGGTGTTTCATGTGCAATCGTCGGGAAAGCAAGAAGTTACCGGCGCTAATGTACTTGTTGCTATTTTTAGCGAGCAAGAATCACAAGCAGTTTATTTTTTGAAAAAACAAGATGTTAACCGATTAGATGTTGTTAATTATATTTCTCATGGAATTTCTAAATTAAATGATGATGATTCGATTAGTCCATCGAATGCGGGTGTTGAAGAAGGTGAGACACCGAGTCAAACTCCGTTAGAACTCTATGCTACAAATTTAAACCAATTAGCATCAACGGGTAAAATTGATCCATTAATCGGCCGTAAGGACGAAATAGAGCGAACCGTGCAAATATTATGTCGCCGCCGTAAAAATAATCCATTATTGGTTGGTGAAGCTGGTGTTGGTAAAACAGCATTAGCAGAAGGCTTGGCTAAAATGATTGTTGATGAGCAAGTACCCGAAGTGATTTCTGAGTCTGTTGTTTACTCTTTAGATATGGGGGCGTTATTAGCCGGCACAAAATACCGCGGTGATTTTGAAAAAAGATTAAAAGCAATTTTATCGCAATTAAAAAAAGAAGAGCATTCAATATTATTTATTGATGAAATTCACACCATCATCGGTGCTGGCGCAGCTTCAGGTGGTGCTATGGATGCCTCTAATTTAATTAAACCGGTATTAGCAACCGGGGATTTGAGATGTATTGGTTCGACCACGTATCAAGAGTATCGAGGCATTTTTGAAAAAGATCGTGCTTTAGCCAGACGTTTCCAAAAGGTCGATATTGATGAGCCCTCGGTTGATGAAACAATTCAAATATTGGAAGGTTTAAAATCACGATTTGAAGCGCATCATGAAGTTAAATATACACATCAGGCTATTCGTACTGCGGTTGAACTTTCTGATCGTTATATTAATGATCGCCACCTTCCCGATAAAGCCGTTGATGTTATTGATGAGGCTGGTGCTAAACAACGTATGGCAATTAAATCTAAACGTAAAAAAACCATTGGCGTTAAAGAAGTTGAAAAAATCATTTCGAAAATGGCTAGAATTCCAGAAAAAACTGTTTCAAAAGACGACAAAGATATACTGAAACACTTAGATAGCAATTTAAAATTAGTTATTTATGGCCAGGATGATGCTGTTGACGCGATGAGTACCGCTATTAAGTTGTCTCGTTCCGGTTTAGGTGATAGTAAAAAACCCATTGGTAGTTTTTTATGTGCCGGTCCAACCGGTGTTGGTAAAACCGAAGTTACACGTCAATTAGCGCGAATTTTAGGAATTGAATTAATTCGATTCGATATGTCTGAATACATGGAACGGCATACGGTTTCCAGATTAATTGGTGCGCCGCCAGGTTATGTTGGTTATGATCAAGGTGGGTTGTTAACGGAAGCCATTAATAAACATCCTCATGCTGTTTTATTACTGGATGAAATAGAAAAAGCGCATCCAGAAGTTTTTAATTTATTATTACAAGTTATGGATCACGGTACTTTAACGGATAATAATGGTCGAAAAGCGGATTTCCGAAATGTCATTATTGTTATGACCACAAATGCGGGTGCTGATCGAGTTAATCGACCTTCGATTGGTTTTACCAAGCAAGATCACAGTAAAGATTCTCTTGAAGTTATTAATAGAACATTTACACCTGAATTCCGTAATCGTTTGGATACCATTATTCAATTTAAAGCATTGGCTCAAGATACTATTAGTAAAGTTATCGATAAATTCTTATTTGAATTAGAAGGACAACTAGAAGCCAAGGGTGTCACTCTGAGCGTTGATGACGAAGCCAGAACGTGGTTAGCAATGAATGGTTATGATGATGAAATGGGAGCCCGTCCAATGGCACGTTTAATTCAAGATAAAATTAAACGTCCAATGGCAGAAGAACTGTTGTTTGGTAAATTATCTTCAGGTGGTCACATTGCGATTACACTCGAAAAAGATGAGCTTAAATTTGAGTTAGATTCTAAACAAGAACTAGAAACCAATGAATCTAGTTAGAATGAGCCAAATTAACGAGAACGGAAGACGATACGTCCTTTAGATAAATCATAAGGTGTTAGTTGAATAGTAACTTTGTCGCCAGTTAATATGCGAATATAATGTTTACGCATTTTTCCAGAAATGTGGGCTGTCACCACATGTCCATTTTCTAGTTCTACTCGAAACATGGTGTTGGGTAGGGTATCGATAACCGTACCTTCCATTTCAATATGTTCTTCTTTAGCCATTGATTACCTGCATAGTTAGTAAGTTCATTCTAAAATCAGCTTATTGTAGCATATCCAGCTATTTGGATATTGGATACTTGAAAATTCAAGCGCGAATAATGCCCTAAATTACCGCAATAGGCAAAGGAACTTTAAGTAAATGTGAAATAGTGGCATCGAAATGTTGTTTCAGTAGTGCAACCGGGATGATAATAGATGAAAACAGCTTATTTATCTGCGAGAGTATCCCAACTCATACCATCAAAATATTCTATTGGCCGGTAATTGTCTTTGTAGGACATTTTTTGACATTCTTTAATCCAGTAACCTAGGTATAACCATAACAGTTTATTGTTGATTCCATATTCAATTTGCCATAACACTGAATAGACCCCTAGAGAGTGTTTACTAAAATTGGGGTCAAAAAATGTATATACAGCAGACATTGAGTCATTAAGATGATCCGTGACAGCAACGGCAACTAATTTTGTGTCCAGTCTAAATTCGTATAAATAAGTATCACTCCAACTCGATGAAATAAAACTCTTATAGCTTTTTACATCGTCATCATCCATACCACCGCCAGGATGGCGTGATTTAATATAACGTCGATAGAGCTCATAATGTTCGTCTTTATAGTCTGAATTACAAATCGTCACTTTAATAGTAGAGTTTAATTTTAGAATTCGTCGCTGATTACGGTTTAGCTTAAAATCGTTAACGGCTAATCGAACCGGAATACATGCGCTACAATTGTTACAATGGGGGCGGTAGATATGTTCACCACTACGTCTAAATCCAATTTTTGAAAGCGCTTGATATTGAGAATTATTGAGTAAGCTGGTCGGGTCAGCAAATAAGGTGATGGCATGCTGTTCTTCCAGATAACTGCATTCATGTGATGGTGAGACATAGAATTGTAAGCCATCGAGATTTTGAGCGTTTTTAGATTGATCGGTCATTTTACTTTAAGTTGCCATTATTATCATCGCCAATTGGAACTTGTTGCTGTTTGACAGTTTAATTGTAGTAAATTATTAAACTTTGCACGAGAAACTAATTCAGCCCCCAAACTGCTTAGATGCTGTGATTGAACCTGGCAATCAACTATTTTAAAGCCATCGTCGTCTAATTTTTGACATAATTTAATAAGTGCTATTTTAGAAACATCATTCATTTTACTAAACATGGATTCACCAAAAAAGACTTTATCCAGCGCGATACCGTAGAGACCACCAACGAGTTCCTCATCGACCCAAACTTCAACTGAATGTGCAAACCCGGCTTTATGCATTTCTATATAGGCCTGTTGCATTTCAATCGTAATCCAAGTTCCTTCGCTTCGAGCTGTGGCACAATTATTGATGACTCCCGAAAAATCGTGATCAAAGGTGACGTTAAACCAAGATTTTTTTAGCGTCTTGCGCATGCTTCGCGAAATATGTACGTTTTCAGGTGTTAGTATCGAACGTGGATTAGGGGACCACCACATAATGGGTTGTCCATTGCTATACCAAGGAAAAATACCTTTTTGATAAGCACTGGTTAAACGTTTTAAGGATAAGTCACCGCCAAGTGCCAATAAACCATCGGGTTCTTCTAAGGCACATGAGGTGTCTGGAAAAAGTTCCGGTTCAGACGTTTTTAACCAATAGGGTATTTGCATATTCATTATTTAAACGGTGAATGTGATTTTAATGAATCAATATAATGAATCATACCAGCTTCTTCTCTATCTAAAAAATCTTTAATAACATTATTAAATTCTGGGTGTGCTATTGCATGTGCAGACCAAGTTGTCGTTGGTAAAAAACCTCGACTAATTTTATGCTCGCCTTGGGCTCCAGGTTCAAATCCCGATAATTTATTTTTAATGCAATATTCCAAACCTTGGTAATAACAAGTTTCAAAATGTAAACTATGGAATTCATCAATACAACCCCAGTGTCGGCCGTATAAACAATTTTGATCTTTTAAGTTAAAAGCACCGGCGACATATTCACCTTGATGCTTGGCTAACACCATTAAAATATTTTTAGGCATGGTTTGGCCAATTTCTTTAAAAAAATCTAATGATAATGTTGCAACGCCGCCTTTTTTATCAAAGGTGCTAGCATAAAAATGGTGATAAATTGCCCATTGTTCGACATTTATTTGATCGCCTTCCAGAAGCTCGAAACTTATGTTTTGTTCAACTGCTCGACGACGTTCACGATTTATTTTTTTTCGATTTTTTGATGTCATGTTTTCAAGGTAATTTTTAAAACTCTCATAATTTTTATTCGTCCAATGAAATTGACATCCGATACGCTGCATTAGTTTGTGTTGTTTTAAAATAGTCATTTCAGATTCTGTCGGAAACAACCAATGCACACTAGAAACATTTAATGTTTTAGAATATTCGTTAACAGAAGTAATAAGATTGTTACTAATTTCAATTTCATCAACGTTGGGATTTAATAGTAGTCGATGCCCGGTAACTGGATTATATGGTGTCGCGATAACCAGTTTTGGATAGTAGTCTAAACCTGAGCGAGTGTACGCATCAGCCCATGCCCAATCAAACACAAACTCACCATAAGAGTTGTATTTTAAATACAGCGGCACGGCACCAGCCAGTATTTTTTCATTTTCGGTTACTTGCCAAGCAATTAAATATTGGGGAATCCAACCAAACTCTTTACCGACTGCTTGGTTGTTTTCTAGAGCACTTAGGTATTGATGTTTTAAAAATGGCAACTCTGTGCCAATTAATGCATTCCATGACGATGCCGGAATCTCCGACATCGAGCCACAGATTTGAATTTCTAACTGTATTGGCATAAAAAAAATGTTATGAAGATATACTCATTATTTTTTATTTTCTAAATCATCTAAATAACGTTCACAATCGAGTGCTGCCATACAGCCAGTGCCTGCAGAAGTAATTGCTTGACGGTAAATGTGATCGGCAACATCTCCCGAAGCAAATACACCGGGGACACTGGTTGCGGTGGCATTACCGTCTTTACCAGATTGTACTTCGATATAACCATTAGTCATATCTAATTGGCCTTCAAATAAACTGGTGTTCGGTTTGTGGCCAATAGCAATAAACACGCCATCGACTTTTATTTCTTTTGTCTCGGCACCATCCGTTTTTTTCATTCTTAGGCCGGTTACGCCCATGTCATCGCCAAGAACTTCATCTAAGGTGCTATCCCATTCAACTGTGATGTTACCATTTTCAGATCCAAACTGTGATTTTGCTAGTAATTTGTCGCTTAGAATTTTTTCGGACTTAAATTTATTTCGGCGATGTATGATCGTAACGTGTGAGGCGATATTGGCTAAATAAAGTGCTTCTCCAACAGCCGTATTACCACCACCAATGACCGCGACAGGTTTGTTTTTATAGAAAAAACCATCACACGTTGCGCAAGCGGAGACACCTTTACCTTTAAATTTTTCTTCAGATGGTAAACCTAAATACATGGCTGAGGCACCGGTTGCTATAATTAACGCATCACATGAAAATTGACCGGTATCGCCATTTAATATAAAGGGACGTTGACTTAAATCAACTTTGTTTATCGTGTCAAAAATAATTTCAGTATCAAAACGTTCCGCGTGTTTTTGCATACGAGCCATTAGTTCAGGGCCCTGAACACCAGCATCGTCACCTGGCCAGTTATCAACATCGGTGGTCGTCATTAGCTGTCCACCTTGCTCTAAGCCTGTTACTAATACTGGATTTAAATCTGCTCGCGCGGCATAAACGGCTGCTGCATAACCTGCGGGCCCTGAACCTAATATTAAAAGACGACAATGTTTTGTATCACTCATGTTTTGTAACTCCGACTAAATTAATAAATTCTATTTTTTGAATTAATCTCAATAAAACTGTCCAATATTTTTAGGACGGTTTTCGTTTTTATACCTATTCTTATTTAAAAGTATTGTAACTAAATAATAACCACGTAGGGTTGGAATGGGGTATTGAATTTAGTTCCCATAAATCCAAGCAGTAATAGTACGTAAACTCAACAACCGGGTAAAGGAGCGAGCATGAGAATTGGTGTACCACGTGAAATTAAAGTAAAGGAGGGTCGAGTTGCGCTAATACCAAATGCTGCAGCAGAGCTTGTAAAAGCAGGCCATGAGGTTTTTATTGAACAGAAGGCTGGTATATTAAGTGGTTATTCCGATGCGCAATATTCATCGAGTGGTGTAAAAATTTGTTCTACAGCAGATGAACTTTATGAACGTGCACAATTATTGGTAAAAGTAAAAGAACCGCTGAATGAAGAGGTTAATAAACTTCGCTCCGATCAACTCTTGTTTTCTTATTTGCATTTAGCTGCTGAGCCGGAGTTGCTGGCAGCATTATGTGCAGTCGGATTGACCGCAATAGCATTTGAAACAGTGTTTGATAGTAACGGTAGGTTACCATTATTGACACCAATGAGTGATATCGCTGGACGTTTGGCTGTGCAAATTGGTTCGAATTTATTACATCATCATCATCAAGGTCGTGGTATCTTATTGGGCGGACTAGCAGCTGCCGAGCGCGGTAAAGTTGTTATTTTGGGTGCTGGTGTAGCGGGCAGTAATGCGGCTCGTATTGCTGCTGGACTTGGGGCTCAAGTGGTTATTTTCGATAATAATCGTGATAAACTGGATGCCATGCGCGCTATAGGTGATAATGTAACCAGCTTGTATCCGTTCTCGGATAATATTAGTGAATATGTGCAACAAGCTGATTTAGTGGTTGGTGCAGTATTAATTCCAGGTGATAAAGCACCGCATTTAATTAGTGCTGAATTAGTAAAAACGATGAACCCGGGTAGTGTGTTGATTGATATTTCTGTTGATCAAGGTGGTTGTATAGAAACCATACATCCTACTAGCTATGATGACCCTACTTATATATGGGAAAATGTCATTCATTTTGGGGTAACAAATATGCCTGGCGCTGTACCTAGAACCGCCTCTCAAGCATTATCAGCATCCATATTACCGTATATTTTAAAATTAACTGACAAAAATTGGCAAAACGATATCTATCTGAACAAAGCTGTAAATGTGGCCCAAGGAGAGATTAAATACCCTACTTTAAAAGCGGTATAAGTAAAAGAATTAGTAAATATATGGTTTTACTAATATTGACTTTTTCTCTATAATATTAATTAGTTACACTAATAATTTAATAAATAAGATTAATAAAATAAGACGATATTGTGGCACAAGCATCAAATAAAAAAGATAAAAAATCAAATAAACTGGAGAGCTCAGACAAAAGTTCACTGTCTTTGCACATGCAGCGTGCATGGCAGGAAGGGGCATTGTTTGTTTTAGGATTTACTGCGATTTATTTTATTATTGCATTATTCAGTTATCACCCCAGCGATCCCAGTTGGTCACAAACTGGTAGTAAGGTTTTAAATTTAGGTGGCCCGACAGGTGCGTGGTTATCGGATATATTTTTAACCGTGTTTGGCTATTTAGCCTATATTTTTCCTTTTATGATGGGCTATGTTGGCTGGCTAATTTTTAAAGATAGTCGTTCGGATCATACTTTTGATATACGAAATCTTGTTTTACGCGGTTTTGGTCTTGTTGTATTAATTTTATCCGGTAGTGGTTTAAGCTATTTGCATTTTCTTGTGCCGATTGTTCCTCTACCCGTTGGTGCTGGTGGTATTTTAGGAGATATCGTTGGTAGCTTTATGCAGCACTACTTTTTTTTCCTAGGTTCCACTTTATTATTACTGGCGTTATTTTTAACGGGTATCACCATGTTTACTTCGTTATCATGGTTTAAGTTAATGGACGGTATTGGTGGGTTTGTTTTAAAAATTATGATGCTTGGTCGTCGTTTTATGACATCGGTGTACAGTCGTTGGCAGGATTATCGTGATCAAAAGGCGCACACGGAGCATTATAAAGACAATACTGAAAAGCAAATTGCAATAAGCTACTCCAGACCGAGTCCTAAAATTGAGTCGGTTGTTAAATCTATTGCCAAAGGTAAACGTTCTGAAATTGAAAAACAATTACCAATGTTCAAGAGCGACAGCGACGGTGAGCTACCTGCATTATCATTGCTCGATGATGCTGAGCCTAATCCTCATCGTTTATCGAAAGATGCTTTAGAGGCAATTTCACGTCAGGTTGAGATAAAAGTTCAAGAATTTAATATTTCTGCGAAAGTGGTTGAAGTACATCCCGGGCCTGTTGTGACACGCTTTGAATTACAGCCTGCTGCCGGTGTTAAAGTCAGTCAATTTACCAATCTTGCTAAAGATATTGCGCGTTCACTATCCGTTATTAGTGTCCGTATCGTTGAAGTCATTCCGGGTAAGTCTACTATCGGAATAGAAATTCCAAATGAAATACGTGAAATGGTTCGATTAGGAGAAACCTTAGCGTCAAAAGCATTTGAAACCGCGCAAAGCCCGCTCACCATGGCCTTAGGTAAAGACATTAGTGGTGTTCCCGTGGTTGCCGATTTAGCAAAAATGCCACACTTATTAGTAGCTGGGACAACCGGGGCAGGTAAATCAGTGGCTTTAAATGCCATGTTATTAAGTTTTTTATACAATGCAACGCCAGACGAGGTTCGATTAATTTTAATTGATCCTAAAATGTTAGAGTTATCGATATATGATGGTATTCCTCATTTGTTAACGCCAGTAGTGACGGATATGAAAGAGGCAAGCAATGCATTACGTTGGTGTGTTAAAGAGATGGATCGCCGTTATAAACTAATGTCGGCTTTAAAAGTAAGAAACCTAAGTGGCTATAACCGTAAAATATTAGAAGCTGAAAAATCAGGGACACCGATTTTAGATCCTACCCATCCTCCAGGACACCCTGAACCGGCCGAAGCACTGACCACGTTTCCATTTATCGTTATTATTATTGACGAACTTGCAGACATGATGATGGTCGTCGGTAAAAAAATTGATGAACTTATTGCTCGATTAGCTCAAAAAGCAAGGGCATCCGGAATTCATTTAATATTAGCGACTCAGCGACCATCGGTCGATGTCTTAACTGGGTTGATAAAAGCCAATATTCCAACACGTATTGCTTTTCAAGTATCATCCAGAATTGATTCGAGAACCATATTAGATCAAATGGGGGCAGAGCAATTACTCGGGCATGGTGATATGCTATACCTGCCTCCGGGAACGGCTGTACCACAACGTATTCATGGTGCATTTGTGGATGATCATGAAGTTCATAATGTGGTTGAAGATTTGAAAAAACGTGGTCAACCAGCCTATATTGATGCGGTATTAGTAGAACAATCTGATACTGAAGCCGGAGTTTATCCTGGTGATGATGATTCAGAAATGGATGAGTATTATGATCAAGCAGTTCGAATTGTTACCGAAACTCGTCGCGCTTCAATTTCTGGTGTGCAACGACGACTTAAAGTTGGTTATAATCGTGCAGCAAGAATGGTAGAAGCGATGGAGCGGGCTGGTGTGGTTGGCCCGGTTGAATCAAATGGTTCGCGTGAAGTTTTAGCGCCACCTCCACCGAAAGATTAAAATAATATGAGATACAGTATAAAAAAACTTAGCTTAATACTAACGACAACAGTCATATTTTTGTTTATGAACAACGTTGCAACCGCTACGAATGTTATAACCCAATATTTTTCTGGTATCGAGTCGTTTAAAGCGGAGTTTACTCAAAAATCAATTGAGCTAGATAATAGTGCCAGTAAAATAAGTTCTGGATATTTGATTGTTAAAAATCCGGATAAATTTTATTTAGAATATACCAAACCCGATAAATTAATTTATGTAGCGGATGGTAAAAAGTTATGGTCTTACGATGAGGATTTGGAACAGGTTATCGTTAAATCTCAATCTAACTTATTAATTAATACTCCCGCAATGATATTAAGCCAACCTCAAGATATTGATAAGAAGTATACTATTGTAGCGCTAGGCACTAAACACATGATAACAAAATTCAAACTAATACCAAAATTAAAAGATACCACTTTTGAATCTATCACCATCGGCTTCATTGATGGAAATTTAAAATTGATGGAAATGATAGATAATTTTGGACAGCACACTTTGTTACGATTTAATAAAGTTGAAAAAAATCCCAAATTAAAATCCAATACATTTAAATTTGTGCCACCTGAAGGTGTCGATGTTATTACCGATGATATTGCACCTTAATACTTATAATTTTTAGTTGTTGGCCAAAGGCTTTCTAATCTGCTTTTAATTTTCTGTTCAACACCAATATTCTTAGGTTTATAAAACTGTGGCGTATTTAATGGCGCATACTGTTGTTCTATAAAACTGCCTTCAAATGCGTGAGGATATTGATATTTATCAGGGTGACTTGGCGCAGGAAAGTTTTTTAAGTGTTCTGGAACTTCAATTGAAACTTGTGACTGCACATACTCTAAGGCTTCATTGATGGCTTTATAGGCGGCATTACTTTTTACTGTGCTTGCGAGATAGGTTGACGCTTGTGATAAGGTAATTCGTGCTTCAGGCATACCAATTAATGAAACAACATTCAGAGCATTATTTGCAATCGTCAGTGCATTGATATCCGCATTTCCGATGTCTTCAGATGCAAAGATAACAAGCCGTCTAGCAATAAATACCGGATCTTCGCCACCATCGAGCATAACGGCTAACCAAAGTAATGTCGCATCAGGATCGGAACCGCGCATGCTTTTTATAAATGCAGAAATTACATCATAATGTCGATCTTTATTTCGATCGTAACTTCTCGCATTTTCTAAAATAATTTTTTTAAATGTTGCGACATTAAATTGGTTTTGTTCTTTAAGGTTTATTGCCATTTCTAAATTATTAATTGCTTTTCGAGCATCACCTCCTGAATACTCGGCCATAAGTTCAATTTCATCATCTTTAAATTGAACAGAAAGTTTTTTGATGGCATTTTTCAGAATTAGTATAGAATTTTGGTAACCAATAGATTTGAGTTCAATAATTTGCATTCGTGACAATAATGCTTTATTAATACTGCTTCTTGGATTTTCGGTGGTTGCACCAATGAGGGTAAAAAGGCCGCTTTCAACATGAGGTAGCAGGGCATCTTGTTGTGCTTTATTAAAACGGTGTATTTCATCTATAAAGATAACTGGAATACGCTGATAGGCTTCAATGGTATTTTTTGCTATATCAAATAATTTTTTTAATTCTGCTAGGCCAGATAATACCGCAGAAAATGGTAAAAATTCGATATTGTCTTTATTACTTAATATATGAGCTAAAGATGTTTTACCACAACCTGGAGGGCCCCAAATAATCATACTCGGTGGTTTAGCATTATCTAAAAATGGATACTTTTTTTCTAAATCTGTTAATCCAATATAATTTTCTTTATCGGTTGGGCGTAACTCATAAGCAAGAGGCAAACTATTTTCGGATTTAGATTCAGTGCTAAAAAGATTCTTTTGCAAAACAAGCCTGCTAAGGGTATTTATTGGAGTCTTAGAATAACGTATAACTTCTTCTATGTGTAGCTACTTTAGATTTAACTGAATAGCTTATAATTGGCTATGTTTTGCAGTTTTGTTGGTTTCCCTTAAAAAGAATATAACGACCATAACGATCTATTTTATTTAAGCACAATTTCATTTTGTCAGTTATATCAGCCATATAATCAACCGGGATGGCAAAAAAAACATTTTTTGATATTATTACATTACCACGAATCTCAGCGGTAGAATGGATAACTTCAGTTTTTCCCCTTGAATAAAATTCTGCAGAAGACGGTAGAATATACAAATAGATTAAACGTGCGTTTTTACTATTTTCAATGCTGTTAAACTTATTGATTAAAAATTTTTCACTGTTATGGTTTGCTACCTTGGGCATATGAAATAAAACTACAGCGAGATATATAAGTGGAATTAATACGCCCGCAATTGTTATCACGGCGATACTTTTTCTGGTTTGTTTTTTTCCTGAGTTTGTTTTGAGTGGTTTAATTAACCATAACCCTGCAACTAAAATAGCGGTGGCGGGTAAAGCAGGTTGCACATAAGTGGTAATAACATTACCAGAAAAAGTAAAAAACAGCATTAGGGCACTAGTCCAAAGAATTAAATATAAGGACCAGGGTTCGCTTAAAATTGAAAGTGCAGAATATTTTTTATTCCATATAACCGAAACTAAAGCTGTAATTAAAATTAACGACATTGGAAAGGCTGCTATTAACCATTCAACCCAAATTGCCCCCATGTAACTGCTGTGAGTAGAACCATAGCGATTACCTTGCCATCCTGCAGTTGTAAAACGTTCCCAATGTTCACCTATAATATAATATTCTAAGAAACCTGGAGTAGTCTTTTCAGCGAGAATATACCAAGGTAGTGTTAGAGTTAACATTAATAAAGTGCCAGAGAAAACCGGCAGGCGTTGCCAAGCGGTTATCCAATTTGAACTTAAACTTAGCCAGATAATGATTGGTAATGTTATTAATACTCCAGCGACAGGGCCTTTTGCCATTAATCCAATGGAGATACCGACAAAAAACCAATAACCCCAATGCCGACCACGATCTTTAATGACGTGCCAAAATGCTATCATTGATAAGGTGGTTCCCAATGTTAATAGCGGATCCATCAATACTGCACCACTCAATAAATAAAAAAGTGTATTTGTTGTTAAGAGCGTTGTGGCAATCCAAGCGACACCCCGTCCAAGTTGTTGTTTGGTAAAGCTGAATACTAGCATCACCGTGAGTAAGCTAACTATTAATGTTGATAGACGTGCTGCAAATTCGCCATAACCAAACATTTTGAACGTTATGGCTTGTAACCAAATTGATAATGGTGGTTTTCCCCAAAATGGTTCACCGTTTTCATATTGCGGCATTATCCAATTACCCGTTTCAACCATTTTTCGGGCAATTTCACTATAACGGGCTTCCGTAGTGTCGCCAATTGGATAAAGTCCCATGGTTGTTAAGCGAATCGTAAATGCTATTAGAATAATTAGAAAATAGGGGTTGCGTAGCAAAGTAGAAAATAAATTTTTCTTACTATGTTGCTGGGCAGGTTTTATAGCTGTTAATCTTTGATTAAAGCTGGAATCAATAATTGATATAAATCGACTTGTTATGTCGGAGTTATTATCCGAAATTATTGGCATTGCTTGAGATTTTGATTTCACTAAAAATTCCATTGCTTAGTGGTTTATTTAATACGTAGAGTGTTACTTATTTTAAATATCCACATTTTATTATTAGGTTTTACATTGTTAGTTAAAGTTTGTGGTAGCGATTAAAAAATAATTGTCGCATCAGACTTAACACCAATGATGGCTATTCGTTTTAAATGGACATAAAAAGTATAGTTAATACAATTTGTAAATGACATTTAGGTGTACAATAAACTAAACATTATTAAAAATAATTTACATTGCTACAGTTAATCTTCAGATTTAATTAATGTTATATAGTTCAATTAAATTTCATTCATTTTGAATAAAAATTGATGAAATGAATCATGATCATTAAATGAAAAAACATTATAATTGTAATGATACTTTGCATTGAGTTATGTTAAGTGATTGATTTTATAGCGTTTAACTAAAAGAGAAGAAACATAAATATGTCTGTCATTGCTCCATCTTTAATACATGGATTGATAATAGCAAGTGGTGGTGCCATTGGTGCATTATCACGTTATTTAACTTCTCAATATATCTATAATCGTTTTGGGCAAGATTTTCCCTATGGCACATTAGGTGTTAATATTATTGGCTCTTTATTGATGGGGTTTTTATACATCATTTTAGTCGAGAGAATGGTATTAAGCTCTGAATGGCGAAGTTTCTTGTTAATTGGCTTATTAGGAGCCTTTACAACCTTTTCAACTTTTTCAATCGAGTCGCTTAATTTAATATTTAGTGGTGAATTTTTTAAAGCAGGATTAAATATCGTTTTAAGTGTAATACTTTGTATAATTGCTGCTTGGATTGGGGTAGTCGTTGGGAGACAACTATGACAATGGAAGACGTTAGTGTTGTTCGCATATATGTTACTGAAGGCGAAAAGCAGTTAGATAAACTTTTAAAAAAGTTACGTGATTGGGAACATTTACGAGGCGTTACGGTTTTTCGTGGGATATCAGGCTTTGGCGATTCTGGTGTTATTCATCAATCGACGATAATCGATATGCTTGGAGAGTTACCTTTAGTCATTGAGTTTTTTGATAGTTCCAATAAAGTAGCCGATATTATTGAACATATACATGCCGATATTAAACCAGGACATCTATTAACTTGGTCTGCAAAGATATCTACGTAAGATTTCAATTTATAAATTAATTAAAAATAACAGGTTGTAAATAATGTTAGATCCTCATTTATTAAGAAATGATCTTGAGCGCGTTACTCAAAAATTAGCTCGGCGAGGTTTTTCCCTTGACGCAGAAAAAATTTCAAGCTTGGAAGCTGAACGAAAAAAACTACAATCACTAACACAGTCGTTGCAAAATGATAAAAATACCAGCTCTAAAAAAATTGGAGCAGCTAAAGCAAAAGGTGAAGATATCCAACCTTTGCTTGATGATGTCGCATTATTTACAGATAAATTAAAAACTGCAGAAGCTGAACTCGTATCGATACAAAATGCTATTTTGGAAATCGTGTCGACACTGCCAAATATACCAGATGACAGCGTTCCTGATGGTCAAAACGAAGCAGATAATGTTGAAGTACGTCGCTGGGGAACACCTACGGAGTTTAATTTTTCGGTTAAAGATCATGTTGATCTAGGAGTGCGAAATAATTTATTAGATTTTGATCTTGGAGCTAAAATCACCGGTTCACGTTTTACTGTGATGCGCGGTCCGATGGCAAAGCTGCATCGAGCGCTTATTCAATTTATGCTTGATATACACACAAATCAGCATCACTATTTAGAAGTAAATGTTCCATATATAGTAAATTCTGAATCATTACGTGGTACCGGGCAATTGCCAAAGTTTGAAGAAGATTTATTTAAGTTAAATGGTGATCAAGACTTTTATCTTATACCTACCGGTGAAGTACCTGTTACAAATATTGTTCGAGATACCATTATCGATTTTAAAGATTTACCGCTAAAATTTGTATCACATACACCGTGTTTTCGTTCTGAAGCAGGATCTTACGGTAAAGATACTCGCGGTATGATTCGGCAACATCAATTTGAAAAGGTTGAATTGGTGCAGATGGTTCACCCAGATAATTCTTTTGACGCTCTTGAAGAATTAACAAATCATGCTGAAGATATATTAAAAAGACTTGAGCTTCCATATCGAGTTGTCAATTTGTGTTCAGGTGATATTGGTTTTGGTTCAACAAAAACGTATGATTTGGAAGTCTGGCTTCCTGGGCAAGCATGTTATCGAGAAATATCATCCATTAGTAATTTTGTAGACTTTCAGGCTAGAAGGCTTAAAGCACGCTGGCGTAATCCTGACACAGGGAAGCCTGAATTGATTCATACCTTAAATGGTTCTGCATTAGCCATTGGACGAACTTTAGTGGCAATTATTGAAAATTACCAGCAAGAAAATGGCAATATTACAATTCCAGATGCATTAATCCCTTATATGAGTGGTATTACAGAAATAGCGTAACATTTTTAAAACACGCTCAGGCTACCGGCAAGAAAAAACGTCATTCTCGTATGGTTTTATCACACACGGAATGACGTTATTTTAAGTAGCCACCTTTGTTATGCAAATCCGAGGTTAATTAGCGAACAATATTTATCAATAATATTGCAGCAAGAACGGTTAGGATTACTGGAATATATAACCCAACCTGTTCTTTGGTTTTTTGACTACTTGAATGATATTTTGTATTTAGCTTTGGAATAAAAGCAATTATTACCGCTAGAATAGCAGTAATAATTATAATATTTTGCCACAACATGGATAATTACCTTCATACTGTTAACACTAGTTAACATAATCTAGATGCTTAAACCAATTTTATCAACATAAAAACAAAAATTATTACAACAATGCTTATAATTGCGAAACCACGCCACTCTTGACCTGTGCCCTTAGGGCTATTTTTAATCATTGCTTTGGCTCTGGGAAACATAAAAATAACAAATGCGCCAAAAACCACAGCAGTTAGAATACTTAACCACATGTATTAACTCCAAAAATTTAGTTTTGTTAAAAAAAACCCCGGTAAGAACCGGGGCTTTTGTGTAACAGTAAAAATTAATCTAATTTAATCATCGCCACCTAATGCACCCAATAAGTGGAGTAGGCTAACAAATATATTATAAATACTTAAATATAATCCTACAGTAGCCATAATGTAATTTTTTTCACCACCATTGATAATTCGGCTTGTATCATAAAGAATAAAACCGCTCATAATTAAGATAACGATAGAAGAAATGGCTAAGGCTAAACCTTGAAAACCAAGAAAAATATTCGCTATCGCTGCAATTATGACCATTAACATGCCAGCAAAAAGGAAGCCGCCTAAGAAGCTAAAATCTTTTTTAGTGGTTAATGCATAACCGGATAATCCTAAGAAAATAATACCAGTTCCCGCTAATGATAATGAAATTATACGAGCACCATTTTCAAATGCTAAATAATGATTCAATATTGGTCCAAGCCCAAAGCCGAGTAAGCCAGTGAAGGCAAAAACCACAACAATACCCATAGACGAATTAGCCGTGCGTGGTAGCACAAACCAGACGAGCCCTAGAGCAACTAGAGAGCTGATCATTGACGCACCATAAGGTACATTAATTGCCATTGAAATAGCAGCCATAATGCCACTGAAAATAAGTGTTATTGAAAGCAAGCTGTAGGTATTTTTTAGTACTTTATTCGTCTCTAATACCGAACTGCTTGAGCGAGTGACAGCACTATCATTAAAAGCCATGTATTTTCTCCATTTTTAGTAAAAATTCATTCTATTATAAGTTCAGACCACAAGATACCTAAACAGTTCGCAAAATCAAGCTGGATTTACTTGTTCATTTTGGGTAAACTTGCGCGCTTGATTTATAATGTATGTTGGATTTTTCATTTTTCAAGTAAATTTGATTAATTTATCGTGCTTTTCAAATCATAGGGCAGTTTTAGTGAATAAACTATAAAAATCCCGATATATAAGTATGGAGAGGTGGCTGAGTGGTCGAAAGCGGCGGTCTTGAAAACCGTTGAACCGTGAGGTTCCCAGGGTTCGAATCCCTGCCTCTCCGCCATTAATTTCTTAAAATTTGGGTAATTGTTAAAATCAACGGTTTACCAGTTAAACACTTCTTTTGATTAAACAATAACTTGTTCTAATGGTGTATGTTTAGTCTTTAATCTTTTTAAACCAAAATTCATTTGCTAGATCTTTCATACTAAATGCAAGGTCGCCCATCATTGTGCTGGCTTCTGTGATATTTTTTGATGCGTTCATTGTTGTTTCTGCAGAGTCTCTAATTCTTACAATGCTTTGATTTATCTCTTCTGCCACCGTGCTTTGTTCTTCAACGGCTGACGCAATTGTAATACTCATGTCATTGATTTTTTCAATGGCAGTTGTAATGACTTCTAGCGAATGGGTTGCTGTCTCTGCTTGTTTAACGGTATTAGTAGCATTTTCACAGCTCTTCGACATAACCATAACTGCCTCACCTGTACCTAATTGAAGTTTTTCGATCATTTGCTGTATCTCAGTAGTAGCAGCATTTGTCCTGCTTGCTAATGTGCGAACCTCGTCAGCGACAATAGCAAATCCGCGACCTTGTTCTCCTGCTCTTGCTGCTTCGATTGCTGCATTAAGGGCCAGAAGGTTAGTTTGCTCAGATATATCGCGGATAACATTTACAATGGAACTGATTTCTTTACTATCAGCTTTTACATTTTCTATAACACTGGATGCGTGTTTGACATCATGTGCTAGTGCTTCGATAGATGAAGAGGTTGATTCAACTACTTCTTTTCCTTTGTTCGATTCAATCATTGCTTCTTTGGCTACATTGGCAGTTTGTTGCGTGTTGTTGGAAATCTCTTGGATGCTCGCACTCATTTCATTAGTGGCTGTCGCAACCATGTCAGTCTCAGTGTATTGAGCTTGCATCCCTTGATTAGAAATTTCAATTGTTTCAATCAGCTCTTTGGCGCATGCTGAAAGTGTTTTTGAATTATCCGATATACGTCCGACTATTCCAGCGGTTTCCGAGCGAAGTGACTTCATCGCTAGCAATAGGGATCCTGCATCATCACGACGGCCGGTATAAATATAACGGGCAATAGGATTGTCTGTTATGGAACGTGCTTTATCCACTGCCTTTTTAAGTGGGCGTAATGAAAGAAAAATGGTTAATGATGAAAATAGGCTTGTTGTTGCGAATAAAGCAACTGCGGTTAATAGCTCAATATCCAGAACGATTGCTATAAGCAGGTTGCTTAACAGTAATGCTACGGTTGTTGTTAATATGACCGCTGACGTTGTAGTTAGTTTTGGTGTTTGTATATCTCGAGGCAATTTACCGTTAAGTAACAATTTATATATTTTTTCTGCACGATTGACACACTCACGTGCGGGTTTTTGTCGAACCGATTGATACTCAGATATTTGTCCATCGTGATTTATCGGTGTTACATAAGCATCAACCCAGTAGAAATCTCCATTTTTACAGCGATTTTTGACAATACCCATCCAGGATCGATCATCTTTGATGGTATTCCACAGATCTTCGAATGCTGCTGGTGGCATGTCCGGATGACGAACTACATTATGGTTTTTATTCATCAGTTCGCAGGGAGTAAACCCACTAATTTCTAAAAAATCATTATTAAAATAACTTATTGCCCCTTTACGATCTGTGGTCGAAAGTATGTTAGTGTTATCCGCATACTCACGTTCTACATCATTGACAGGAAGGTTTTTTTTCATCTGAGATATTACTCATGTATTTAGTTTATGTATTGTCGGTTTGTTGTGAAGAGACTTTAATCAAATCTTTGCAAGAATAATGCCACACCATTATTTATGCAGAAATACCGTTGTGTTTATACTCAGTTTTTTAAATTTAAACCAAACGATAACCGGAATACTAAAAAAGATAGATCTCACATAGTATGTTTTTAAATCAGCTGGGTCTGTGACAACGACAAAACAAAGATAACCGATGTTGCGTGGCTCTAGTTATGTGAAGACATAATATCATCTGTAATGTTAATTATTAATTTACAGTATATATATTGATATATTAAAGGTTATTAAAGTTTTGGGATGTTGTTAGAATACTGAAATTAAAATTTACAATTAGAAAAACGCTATATTTAGGGGAGGGCATATCATGATAAAGATCATGCTTATTGATGATCATGATATGGTACGTACAGGGTTAAAACGCTTATTAGAAGATTTTTCTGATATTGATGTGATTGCTGAGGCTTCATCAGGTGAACAAGCGATTGAAATTCTGCAACAGCTTGAACCGGATATTGCTTTGATGGATCTGAGTATGCCGGGGATTGGTGGGCTGGAAGCCACTCGTAAATTACTTCGTATGCATAAAAATCTAAAAATAATAATCGTTACAATGCACAATGAAGATATTTTTCCACAGCGATTGCTTAATATCGGGGCGATGGGTTATGTCACTAAAGAAGCCAATATACACGAAATTGTTAAAGCTATTCGAGAAGTGATGAATAATAAACGTTATATTAGCCCTGAGATTGCGCAGCATATGGCATTGGCTAATTCACAGGATTATGAAAAATCACCATTTGATTTATTATCAGAAAGAGAATTGCAGGTAATGCTAATGCTGATGGATGGTCATAAAGTTAATACTATATCTGAGAAATTGTGTTTGAGCCCCAAAACCATTAGTACGTATCGTTACCGATTATATGACAAACTCAATGTTAGTAATGATATCGAGTTAGCTAAATTAGCATTAAGGCATGGTATTTTAGGTGAGTTTAATAATTAATATCTATATTTATCAATATTTTATAATCTA
>VAPL010101915.1_pt1 | contig 38102 bp, 31 predicted proteins | sample 3395061 | NCBI WGS metagenome assembly VAPL01 (sample SAMN08290444, study PRJNA428436) | hydrothermal vent metagenome | isolation source: Deep-sea hydrothermal vent chimney 2 | place: Pacific Ocean: Juan De Fuca Ridge | depth 2182 m m | reverse complement strand
TCTCAGTCTGACCTGTCAACTACTTTCTTTGTCACCTTCGACCAGCCCTTTCTTTCAGTTTGCTGAAACCTGCTGACCAGCGAAGAGGTGCGCATTATACAGAGCTAGCCTCATCTGTCTAGCGCTAATTTTCAAAAACTTTAAATTATCTGGGAAGTGCGCTTTTAATCATCATTGGTGACGGATAATCACTTATTCGAAATACCTTACAAAAAACCAATGCCCTCTTTCAGTAAAGCTTCTCAACGAATATACCGACATAGACTTATATTAGCTCCCCCTGTTTTTACTGGTAGTTATATTATAAGTTATTGCATATGAGGATTGCCTATGACGTCAAAAAGGATAATGGTTGTCGATGATGCAGAATTTACTCGTAAGATGCTAACACTTGAGGTTGAGCAGGCTGGCTATAAAGTCGTCGCTGAAGCAGAAAATGGTTTAGACGCCGTTGATCTATATAAGACACACCAACCTGATATCGTCACCATGGATATTGTGATGCCAGGCATGGGGGGCATTGAAGCGGTTAAGAAAATCATTGAAATAGACCCCAACGCTAAAATTGTGATGTTGAGCTCCATGGGTGTCGGTGCCAGTGTACAAGAGGCCGTGGCTGCTGGCGCTAAAAATTTCATCCTCAAACCTTACAGCACGAGCCGACTTATCGAAGTGCTTGATAAAACATTAGCCCTTTAGCAATACCGGTAAATGGTTGATGGTGTCTGGCTAGTTAATTTTATAAATTTCTCTCTCCATAGCCCCAAAGATTTTCAAAACTCATATCTAAGGATAATTTTTCTGGGGAAATCACTTCAACGATAGGATTAATTTTACTGTCAACGTTGCGTACGTGACTTGCCTTATTCGCCTCCCCTTTCGATCCAGGAAAACAACGTACTTGCGACGCATCGGGCCGTGTTCCTCGACGCAAAATCACACCAACATCCTTATTTTTTAGAATAACAACCTTACCCGGAGGATAACAACCGACCACCTGCAACAATAATTTTTTGAGCGCACCCTTGTAACGCGGATCGTTGTCTTGAAAAAAATCACGCAATGCTTGGCTTTGGCTCTTTTTCTCGGAAGCATATTTACCGGTAAATTGATCACAATACGCCACCACCAAACTGAGTATCGCCGCACCCAGCGGAATATGATCACACATGAGTCCTTCTGGCAGCCCAGAACCATCATTATTTTCATGGTGTTTGACAACAAATTCTAGCCACAGACGATCAGTTACCCCGAACTCCTCTAATAATTGTTTACTCAACGTTGCATGGTTACTCATATTGGCCCTGGAATAAATAAAACCTATGTCCATCGTCAGCGCCGCGGCCACCAATGCCCGCCTGTCTTGCTCATTATATTGCAAAGCTTCCGTGATCAAGTCACAAATAATCGCCACACTCAATGATTTTTTTACGGAGTCCGGAAATTGCCTGTCTAAAAAAATCGTGGCTAAAATACAATCAGGGGTATCTTTTGTCAGCACATGTAAACGATCAACAAGACGATAAATCGTGGCGGAAAAATCCGTCGAATGCAAACGCCCGTCAATCACACACTGCAGATCCGCTTCTAGCTGCTTTATTCTGACAAATGGCGTCGGCATTTTATAAGCCGCAGCATTTTCCTCTTCGAGTTCTTCCTCGGTTTGCAAACCAGCTTTATTATCAACGCTCATGAGCGCAGTGATTAACTCTTTATCATAAGTAAATAACCGGTCATATTTTTGTAACAATAAAGCCTGCGTATCCGTTAGCTCAAGCCCCGCTTGAACGAGCAATTTTTCATCTTTATCATAAATGGGGAAAGGCGCATGCTTGCCAACCTTGATGGTATTTTTGGGTATTTGAACTAACCGATCATTCATAGATTACAACATTTTACCATTGAATTTTATATTAAAATAAACCCTATACCTTGTCTATCGACCTAAAAACTGTACCGCTTTATTTTCAACACAACAATGATGATAAGCACATCATAGGATAATTTTAAGTATACGTGTGAATCAACTGCTTGCGATTGGCATTCCAGCGCCAAATATTATCTCGAGTTAAATGCACCCCACCGACCCAACGATCAATGCCATTCATGTGTACCCAATCCTCATGATGATACAACACCAGCCGGCCCGCTTTGGTGATGCGAATGGTCATATTATGGAAATCTTGGCTATCTGGTGTACATAGGGGACTGAGAAACGGTTTTTCATCGGCAACCATCAACAAAGGTTCTGCACTATCAATCAAGTTATTTAAATAGTTCCAAAATAGCCGCGCATGCATAAAACGAAGCGTTTCTCTTTGCTGGACCTCTTCAAAAATATCCCAGGGTGACTTGCTATGATTCCCCAGGACTTTTAATATCTCTTGCTCTGTACGACACGTTCCATTTTGATTCAATGGATACTGCTCAAACAACCTTCGTAGTCCCCCCTTTAAAAAGGGTAATGCCGATGTATCGTTTTGATAAAGGTTCACCAGTTGGCGAGGATCCGGCGAGATAAAAGCTTGCCAGGCTTTTATGGCCACACTCCATTGGCTCGTGGTAACTTCTTGCTGTAAACCAAATAGGCTTGCTAATTGATGACCATCCAATGCTTGGTAACCATAGAAAGGAAATTTGCCCAAATATCGATCAATCGATATCATGCTCACGGTTGTTTTTGATAAATCCTGGGCAGCCAACCAATGCAGCAACTGCAATAAATGCAATTGTTCAGATAGATTATGACCAAACCAAAGAATAATTTCCTTAAACTGCTGAAAATGGCCAATCAGCTGATTGCGTTGTTTGATAAGATCAGGCAAATTTTCCGAAATAAGCGGTTGATAATGGGTAAAGTAATGGGTCCTTACCTGAGAGAACTGATTTAAATCTAAAACCGCAGGCACTGGCCCATCATATAAGACATCGATCCAGGCGATCGATTTACCCGGAATAGCGCTCTCAGCAATCTGTTTTGCCACGCTCTGTTCACTCGTAATATGTAGCATTGACAAGCAAATATATTTTAATTTTATATTGATTTAAGCGAATTCATCAGCACTGAACATAGATCCGCGATAGATACCGATTGATCAACAAAACAACACAAGCTTCACACAATAAATACTCGATGACATCAATGCGGGCTAGCGATAAAGTTAGGACACAGGTATAATCCTCGCCTTTATTTCGCTCGACGTTATTTAAGAACCCAATTGAGAACACCGAATGTAATGTGATTGAAGAAGCGACCCATTATAATCTGTGTCCTTTCATTTAGACACCCAAAAAATTTATTGAAAGAGCAAGCAAATGGCAAAAGAAGACCATATTGAAATGGAAGGAACTGTCGTTGACACACTACCCAACACCATGTTTCGGGTAGAATTGGAAAATGGGCACATCGTCACCGCCCATATCTCTGGCAAAATGCGTAAAAACTATATTCGTATTTTAACCGGCGACAAAGTCACTGTTCAATTGACACCGTATGACTTAAATAAAGGACGAATTGTCTACCGTGCCAAATAACTCCCCGCCAAGTTCTCACTATACTCTTACCCTTGGTGGTTTTTTGTTTATTTAAGCCTCATTCCATGAGAGCGAAGATCATCCATTTGGCACTAAAAAATTACCCAGGCCAAAACAACAAAAGCCAGCCTTTTTGCTAGCTTTTGTTTGTTTTATGGAACAAACTGTCTTCGGATCTTGACCCATCAAGCCCAAACATTGATACCTACATATACGACTAACAAACCTCTTCTTTTACCTGGAACTCGAAACTCAGTGCCCCCTCTTCGACAGTGATCAGAACACGACCACCTTCCGATAATTTACCAAATAACAATTCGTTGGCAAGGGGTTTTTTAATATGCTCTTGAATAATTCTAGCCATGGGTCTGGCTCCCATGTCTTTATCATACCCATGAATAGCCAACCATTCCCGCGCTTTCTCATCAATCGTTAGCGTCACCCCTTTATCCTCCAACTGCACTTCCAGTTCCATGGTAAACTTATCAACCACATGGGTAATCGTTTGAGGACTGAGCGCGTTGAATTGGATAATGGCATCCAGTCGATTACGAAATTCCGGGGTAAAGGTGCGTTTAATAACATCCAAATTATCACCTTCATGCGACTGCTCGGTAAACCCAATGGATGCACGATTCGAGGCTTCTGCACCACAATTGGTGGTCATGACAACAACCACATTACGAAAGTCTGTTTTTCGACCATTGGTGTCGGTTAACGTCCCATGATCCATCACTTGCAGTAACAAGTTAAATACATCTGGATGCGCTTTTTCAATTTCATCGAGCAATAAAACCGCATAAGGATGTTTATTTATTGCTTCGGTCAACAAACCACCTTGATCAAACCCGACATAACCAGGCGGCGCACCAATTAAACGAGAAACCGTATGCCTTTCCATATACTCAGACATATCGAAACGAATCAACTCGATTCCCAAGGTCAGTCCTAATTGGCGAGTCACTTCCGTTTTACCGACCCCGGTGGGTCCCGCAAATAAAAACGAACCAATGGGCTTACTCTCATCACGCAATCCTGACCGTGCCAGCTTGATGGCTGTTGCTAATGATTGAATCGCTTCATCCTGGCCAAAAACCGTCATTTTCAGATCACGCTCAAGGTTTTTAAGAATATCTTTGTCTGACCTTGATACCGTTTTTGGCGGAATGCGGGCAATTTTAGCAATAATGCTTTCGATGTCCCCCACTCCAATGGTTTTTTTACGCTTTGATTGAGGCAATAAGCGTTGCTTTGCACCGGCTTCATCAATGACATCAATGGCTTTATCAGGCAAATGCCGATCGTTTATGTAACGATCGGCTAATTCTACAGCACACTGCAACGCTTGCCGGGTATATTTTATATTGTGGTGCTCTTCGAAGCGTGACTTTAAACCGAGCAAAATTTGCACGGTTTCATCGACACTGGGTTCCAAGACATCAATTTTTTGAAACCGTCTGGCCAAGGCTCGGTCTTTTTCAAAAATACCCCGATACTCCTGATACGTCGTTGAGCCAACACACTTTAATTGACCAGAAGCTAACATGGGCTTGATTAAATTAGAGGCATCCATCACCCCACCTGACGCCGAACCTGCACCAATAATGGTATGAATTTCATCAATAAAAAGAATCGCATCTTTTTCTTTATTTAGCTGATTAAGTAGCGCTTTCAAACGCTTTTCAAAATCACCCCGATATTTGGTCCCTGCCAGCAAGGCCCCCAAATCAAGCGCATATACGGTGGCCTCTGATAAGACTTCAGGCACTTCCTTGTCAACGATTTTTTTCGCTAAACCTTCCGCGATTGCCGTCTTACCGACACCCGCTTCACCGACAAACAAGGGATTATTTTTCCGACGCCGACAAAGAATCTGCACCGTCCGTTCCACTTCATCCTTACGCCCAATCAACGGATCAATATGACCTTGGCGAGCCAGTTCGTTCAGGTTGATGGTATAATTCTCTAACGGGGTTTTACTACTGTTTTCCACGGCTCCTTCATCTTCTAGGGAGGGGGCCACCCCTTGCGAATCACCTTCATCATGGACTTTTGAAATACCATGCGATATATAATTCACCACATCAAGTCGGGCAATGTTTTGCTTATTGAGAAAATAGACCGCTTGTGACTCTTGCTCACTGAAGATAGCCACTAGTACATTGGCCCCAGTGACTTCTTTTTTCCCTGATGACTGAACTTGAAAAACAGCTCGCTGCAAGACTCTTTGAAAACCTAGCGTTGGCTGCGTCTCACGCTCATCCTCAATAATGAGCTGGGGCGTTGTCTCATCAACAAAATTTCCCAACTCTACTTTCAATTGCGGCAAATTAGCACCACAAGCCCGTAACACAGAAGCCGCCGCCGGGTTATCCAGTAGCGCCAGTAACAAATGCTCTACGGTAACAAACTCGTGACGTTTTTCACGGGCTTCTTTAAATGCACTATTTAATGTAAATTCAAGCTCTTTACTGATCATTTATTTAACAACCATGTGAGGGGAGGTTTAGGCTTGTTCCATCGTACACATAAGCGGATGTTGACTTTTCCTTGAATACTCGTTGACTTGCAACACTTTTGTTTCTGCAATTTCACGAGTAAAAACTCCGCATATACCGCGTCCCTTCGTATGCACCTGAATCATCACATGAGTCGCCTTCTCCCGGTTCATACTAAAAAATGTCTCCAAAACCTGAACTACGAAATCCATAGGCGTATAATCATCATTCAAAAGAATCACCTTATACAGCGGCGGCCGCTTTAACTTTGGCTTAGCTTCTTGGACATCGAGATTGTCATCAAGGTCAGTGTATTGATCGTCACTCATTGTCATTTAGTTTAATTGAATAGCATATAAAATATCGATAAACTCAGCGATAACTTACCTGGCCGTATCATATCGTTGATTTTTAAATTGCCTACATTGGCAATTCCCCTAGAAATAACAACGGCCTGTGCATTAAACGAAATATCTCGGTTGGCAAACAAAACTTTTTTTTGTAAAAAACAATCAATAATGAAGCCCCTAGTGACTAAATAAATTCTACCCACTGTGTGAAATACGACACTTGAGTTTGTATATTTTAACTGAAAAGCGTGTTGGGTTTAAATCGATAAAATACATTTTAACATTAGATAACCGTCGCCATTCAGCAATCATCAATAAACTTGTTTAAACTGCATTCTTTTCATTCAACCACACCAACAATTATGCTCAAATTCTCAGCTAATGCACTTTAATTTTTTCCACCAAGGATGTTGTACCTCCATTTTTCTGCCAGGCAATTTTAGGGATAAAAAAACGAGCCTTGGCCATCATTCACTCAAAATGAGTTAACGGTTAATACGAATATGAAGGTTTATTTTGCTGAATTCAATCCATTAAAAAAGCGACTAAATTAACCTAAAACTCACATTTTGATCAATTCCTGTCATTTATTTACCTAAAACACTTGACTCTATGCTTTGTCTATCTGTAAGTTTTACCTGTACCATTTGAGTACTGTGTTACCGCCGATAACAATAATGATAAAAATGATGAATCTTCCCCTGAAAAACCTAGCGTGGGTCAATCAATTTTGAATATTTGTCAATAAATAGAAGGAGGATTATTAACCATGACGACAGGAACAGTGAAATGGTTCAATAATGCGAAGGGATATGGGTTCATTTCACCTGACGAAGGTGGATCTGACGTATTTGCACATTTTACATCGATAGAAATGGAGGGATATAGGACACTAAAACAAGGGCAAAAAGTAGAATTTGATCTCATTGATGGTCCACGAGGACTACAAGCAACAAAAATATTACTAGAAGCTTCGATGAGCGCTGCAGCTTTAGCGTAAATTATAAGGTTTTACTTAGGTCGGGAAGCTAATCAAACACGCTGTAACACGAAAATAGCCCTGACAACACCCAGGGCTATTTTACTTTACCAGCATTACCGGCGACTGCCTGAAATGCTCCAGTATAGCGGTTTACATGTGATCAATCTTGTTTAATCAATGGGTAACCATCTGCACCGATATGACACCTGATCCCTTTTTCATTTCACCATCAAATCTGCCACTTCATACCACCGATACGTGCCGTGTTTCGATGGCTTCGACTTTAGGTTCACCAATATAATATCCTTGACAAAAATCAACCCCAATCGTGCGCAAATATTCGAGCGTCTCTCGATCTTCAACAAATTCCGCCACGGTTTGCTTACCGAGGGAATGGGCAACCTCATTCATTGATTTGACAATCGCCTGCTTGACATTATCACCCACCAGATCCTGCACAAAAGAGCCATCGATTTTCACATAATCAACCGGCAAATCTTTTAAATAAGAAAACGAGCAATATCCGACACCAAAATCATCCAGGGCAGTTTTAAAGCCAAGCTGTCTCACTTGCGTTAAAAACTCAATCGCCCCATTTATATTTGCGATAGCACCCGATTCGGTGACTTCAAATATAATATTCTGCGGCTCAATCCCAAGTGTTTTTGATTCGGCTTGAATAAGCTGTAGGATACCTATATCACCAATTGACTTAGGCGACAAATTAATAGAAAAAGTCAACCCCTGGTGATTTGCAAAGGTTTTAATAGCATTACGAATCATCCAGCGATCAATCTCAACAATCAATCCAAAACGATCTGCCGATGGTAAAAACCCTGCCGGACTGATCAATCCATTACCATTGCCATCTTCAGGTAAACGAATCAGCACTTCGTATCCCGAAATACGCTCTGTTGCCAATTGCATAATCGGCTGACAGGCCATCATGAATCGATCGAATTCAATACTATCCTTAATTCGATGCACCCACCCCATATCGGCAGACATGGCTTCTAGACTCAGCTGATCTTCCTTGTGATATACATATACCCTATTTTTGCCTCCTCTTTTAGCCATATGACAGGCGAGATCAGCCTGTGACAACAAATCTTCTTTATTGGCTATACCTGGCTGAAGTAATGCAACCCCGATGGAACAACCAATATCGACAATATTACTCTCATGCTGAAATCGATAATCAGCGATTTGGCGACGATAAGCATTAGCCACCACTTTTGCCTGGATACGGGTCGCATCATATAAAATCACGGCAAACTCATCCCCACCCAATCGAGAAATGAGATCCGTGCCACGTGCACGATTTTGCAACAAGATCGTGACTTCTTGCAAAACTTTATCGCCCGCAAGATGACCTAAGGTATCATTGACGTACTTAAAATTATCTAAATCAATGTATAATAATGCCACCTGATGCTCTTCGTTGCGCACTGCTCGCTCAACAATACGTTCGAGTTCATCCATTAAAAAATGTCTGTTATAAAGCCCAGTCAACGAATCTCTTTCCGCCAATTGCGTTAACCGATCGAGCATCACTTTGCGTTCACTAATATCTAATACCAGCGTGGTATATAGTATTTTACCGTCAATATGAATCAAACTAAGACGCAACGACATGTCAAACACCGAACCATCCTTACGCCGACCAATCAGCTCATACTCTCCCTCGACACGCGCTTCTCGTAAATCTTGTGTCAACTCATGTAATACACTTGGTTTCGTTTTTTTCGGTCGCGGATGATCGATTAACATTGAGAAATCTTGGCCAATCACGTCTGATTCTTGATAACCAAACAATTGCTGCGCGGCAATATTGAAACTTTCCAGGCTTCCATCGGCGTGAAAAGTAAATATTCCTTCGCCAGTATTATCTAAAATCGCCTGCAATCTCAATTGTCGTGAGCGTACTTGCTCGCGCATTTTCGAAAACGCATTCACTAGCATCGAGGTTTCTGATACATGCACGGAAATATCCGATGAGATGGATTCTCCTCGCCCTTCAGCTTCCAGCGCCCTAGCCACTTGCTGAATGGGTTTTCGGATAATATACTCAAACGCTAGATAACCGAAAACTAATAACAAACAAATCAAACCCATCACCAACCATATGTAATTGGATAACGTATCGGTAATCGCCGCCGAACGATACATTTCTTCCTCTGAGATATGATTAATCAATGCTTGCAAGCGAAAAATTTGCGTCCAAGTTTTTTCCATTAATGGATCAATCCCCTCGCGCAAAATGACTTGGTCCGCTCGCCAATTATCTGAATAATAGATCTGCGCCACCTGCTGAAAGTATTCTTCATATTCTCGACTTAACACCTGCATGCGCTGTAGCGCATTGACTTGCACAAACCGCAATTGTCCCGCTGATTTGGCTTTTTCTAGTTTATTCAGTAAATCCTTGACAGAATCATAATAGAGTTTACGATCACTCTCAGTCGCCGCCATGGTTTTTTTAGGCGGCCCAAAGGCACCGAGCCGATTAGCAACAAACACTCCTACTGAACTAATCAATTGTGCCCACAGATAACGCAAGTCCCGCAGTGTCGAATAAATCTCTCGTTGCGCAGGATCTTGCATGGCTTGTTTTGCCTCCTCTAACGCCTCCACGACCGCTGCCATAAAACGGGTATTGGTCGGCTGCATTTTATTCAACATAATGGGCATTCCCGGATAGCGCGCCTCGATATCCGATTGCACTTGCAATAAACTATGGATTTGTACGATAAGATGACTCAGGTTTTTTTCAAGAGAAATGGCGGGCTCAAGAAATCCCTCATTGACTTTAATGGCGGGTAATGACAGCAAACTCGCGACTTTAGTGCGCAGCTTATCTAAGCGCTCTTGCAATAAAAAAGATGACGTTTGCTCACTGAAAAAAGAGACCTGATACACAGCAATACCGGTTCGATGAAGCGCATCAGACAAACCACTGAGCGCCCAGACCAACTCTCTTTGCTCTGCCGATAAACGTGCATTCCGGCGCTCGGTATCCCTTGCCGCCCAATCCGTATACACGGCAATGCCTGATAATAAGGTTACAATACCAGCGACTAATAATATGAATCGCCCTCGAATACTTGTTGGTTGTAAAAACACCTGATACGAGTCCGTAGTCGATTTGTCCTGCCTTCAATGTTAAAACGACGAATTTTTCATCAAAATGATCGCAAGCTGATCATTCAACGCCTCTGTCTACACAAATAATACAAATCGTTGTCTATTGAAGGATGCATTTGTTTATAATAAGCCCTTATAAGATAAGTTTAGCTTTAATTTCAAATTAATACATACAGAATCCTATCCGGCTCATCATTCTGATTTTTTTTTGCTCGCACAGCACTAACTGTTAAAATAAAACCTCTACCTCTAAACTCTGAGTATTAAATATAGTATATAAAATGACATTACTCGTTAATTCACATGCCACGATTGGCTTATCAGGCGGCGTTGACTCCGCCGTTAGTGCGCTCCTACTCAATCAACAATGCGCCAGTATTGACGCTATGTTTATGAAAAACTGGATCGATACCGAAGGTGATGGCCATTGCCCCATTGCACAGGATTTAGAAGACGCACAACAAGTTTGCCATCACTTAAGGATCAAATTTAGCCAAGTCAATTTTGCCCCTGAATACTGGGATTATGTGTTCCAACATTTCCTCAGTGAATACCACGCAGGCAGAACCCCAAATCCTGACATCTTATGCAATAAAGAAATCAAATTTAATCGTTTTTTGAAAAAAGCACTGAGCCGAGGCGCTGACTTCATTGCCACTGGACACTATGCCCAAATTCGTTATACCGATGGATTGTATAGCTTGCATCAAGCTGTCGATCGTCAGAAAGACCAAACCTACTTCTTATATACGCTTACCCAGGCCCAACTCAGTAAGAGCCTATTTCCCATTGGCGGCTTAAAAAAAACGGAAGTGCGCGAACTCGCGCATCGTTCAGGTCTATTAAATTTTAATAAAAAAGATAGCACGGGCATCTGTTTCATCGGAGAACGCAAGTTTAACCAATTTCTCAATCAGTTTTTACCCGCCCAACCCGGTCCAATCACCTCAGATACCGGCAAACTCATGGGCGAACATAATGGTTTGATGTACCACACCCTAGGACAACGGAAAGGTTTAAAAATTGGCGGCCAAAAAAATAGTAACGGCCAACCTTGGTTTGTAGTCGGCAAACAACTCACAACCAACACCCTGATTGTTGGACAAGGCCACGACCACCCACAGCTTTATAGTCAACGTTTAACGGCAACATTGCTGCATTGGGTAAAACACCAAGCTCCCTCGCCACTCCCGTATGCATGTTACGCCAAAGTTCGTTACCGGCAAGAAGAACAGGCTTGCACCCTACTCGAAGTGAATGACACCGGCTGTGTCGTACAGTTTTCAACACCTCAAAGAGCCATAACCCCGGGCCAATCCATTGTTTTCTATCAGGGGACTGAATGCTTAGGTGGCGGAATCATTGACAACGTAGAAGGCATTCTTTACGAATGAGGAATGGAAAATAATTTAATCCTTTTTGATGTCATGAATTGACGTCATTGACGATTTCACATACGATCTTAGTTTTGTTTGACCATTTTTCTGGACGATTAAATTGAACAGCACTAAACACGATCGCATCATCGCACTTGCAGGTATGTTTCAAGCAGGCCAGCTTATTCGCCAAATTTCGCAAGATGGCACTGCTGATTCTGAACCTTTTGCAGCAAGTCTGCATAGCATCCTCAATGTAGACGCCGCGACCACAGAGGCTGTGTACGGTGGATTACAAGGCGTGACACTTGGTTTGTCCCTATTAAAAACACTGTTTGGTAGCACGGATAAACAACGTGACCTAGAAGTCGCCCGATATGTCTTTGGTATTATCCAACTTGACAAAAAACTTAATAAAAATCTAAAGATGCTGGATACCATCAGCATCGGCATTGAACGCGCCATCGCCCAAACCCAGCGATATGAACTACCTCATGAGAATGTCATTGCAAACCTAGCGGGCATTTACACAGAAACAATTAGCCTCTTGTCGCCCAAAATTATGGTATCAGGTGCACAGAATCACTTAACTAACCCAAAAAATGCGGATAAAGTTCGGACACTGCTGTTGGCCCTGATGCGGTCCGCCGTATTATGGCGGCAAAAAGGAGGAAGACGTTGGCAAATTATTTTTGGACGAGGAAGAATAATGCAAGAAGCGAATACCCTCTTGCTTACGATTGATAATTAATCAGTCTGCTGATGCTTGGTGATGCAGTCATTTATTGTCCGCGTTTAAGGTTAAAAAGATGAGGATAACTTTGGAGCAGAATCGTGACGCTAATTAAAGACGGGTCTTGCGACCCGTCTCTAGACTTTAGTCCTTTTCACTCACCCGTTTATCGCTGGTGGATATTGAATCATGTTTTTTATATTAATTTTTGCAAAACCTCTCTCAGCTTTTCATATTCATCTTCGATTTCCTTAAATTTTTTCTGTGCATGCACTAAGCTACACTCCATACTCATGGCTTCAAGGTGTTCACATAAGTGGTAAAGCGCATTGGCACCTAAATTACCGCTGCTCCCCTTCAAGCCATGGGCTGATCTCAATATCTCATCTCGATCTTCTTGCACAATAGCGGCGGTGATTTGAACAAGCTTTATCTCGGCATTGCGTTTAAAGGTATCAATCAATTCCGGAAATTGAGGCCCCATTAACATTTTTAGCTCTTGAAGTTTATTCGCATCCAGCACATCTGAGTTCATATCCACACCTAAATTACAATCAAATTGACGAAATATAGTCCTATTTAGCAAGCCATATGATTATATGCATTTGCTATGAAGAATCATCTAGAGTCCGCTCACTCATTGACTCCGTATGTTGCAGGCTGAAACGGCTAATTCAGTTAAAAAAACACAACAAATAACCCTATTGTGTGCTAGCGTAGCAAAATATTGTCCAGATTAGCTCGTTGACTCAAGTCGTCAAATACGATCCCGGAATCCATATTGAGCCAAAATCATGCACCCATCGCCCACGCCTTGGGTGCTGAACAGGCTTGAGTTTCTATTCAAAGCTAAAAAGACACAAACGATGAATAGTTTAAATCTTATTCATTTCCATTGGTAAACCACTTCGATGATGTTACCGTTTCCTAAAAAACGCAAATCTTCACATAGCGATTTAACTAATGGTATACCACGCCCTGCATGACCGCTATTGCTCACTAAATTTAAATTGAGTTTTTCAACACTAAACCCTTTACCGGAATCTTCGACTCTAAAAATCAACTCACCGCCCGTGTTTAGCGGACGATGGCTCACATTCAATCGAATGTAGCCATCTTCTAAGTTTTTTAACCGCTTTTCGCGTTCTTCATAATAGGCCGAAAATCCGTTGGCATCGATTTTCAGCGTGGAATCTAATTCTAGCAAGCCATGATCAAACGCATTATTAAAAATCTCAGACAGAATAACAAACAAACTCTCTCGATGCGGAGCCAAACCCTGCACATCAATAATTAACTGTACAATAACAGGCAGCGGATCAATTCGCTGAAGGGTATCTGGCAAAAATTCTAATTGAAAATTCCATTGTGTCGCTTGATACACTAAACCCATCGGCATTTTTTCATTCTGCATTTTTGCTAGTGCATCCGGATCAATCACTAATTCAAGCAAGGTCACATCATCGGCTTGCTCCTTTTCTTTTCGATATCCATCAATGGCACATTTTACTTTTTCTACCACATTACCATTAATATCCTGACGATTGAGAATAGACAGCAATCTCTCCATGCCAAACATTTCATTCTGTTCATTGCTTTGCTCAGTGACACCATCGGAATAAATATAAACACGATCCCCCTTTTTCACTTCTAAATGTGTCGTCTCAGTCTCCAGTAAAGCATTATCCACAACACCTAACGGCAATCGGGTGGACTCAATGTTTTGAGTCACTTGCCAATGTTTGTGTTCAAACACCAACACATCAGGCATACCGCCATTCCACACTGTCAAATAACGGCCTTTAGCATCAAGCTGTATTAATACCGCCGCCAAAAAACGTCCGACGGGTAATGTTTGTCTGAGCTTCTTATTCAACTCAGGCAACATATCCTCGATCCCAAAGCCTTTCGCAGACATACCGTAAAAAATATCAGATATCGGCATCGCACCAATCGCAGCGGCTAATCCATGTCCGGTAAAATCACCCACCAAAATATTTAAACCACCTAACAAATTTCTGGCAACCAAAATAATATCACCATTAAACGTCTCGGCAGGATTTTTAGAATAGTTGATCATCGAGAGATCAATATCACCTCGATTCGTGATATTGGCGAAAATTTTTTCGGCGACCTGCTGGCTTTGCTCGTTATTTTCTCGATACACCGCAAGCTCTTGTTTTTGAGTATGGACGGTTTTGTATAGCTCTCTGATCCGTGTGAGTGCTTCAATTTTCGCATACAATACCACCTGATTATACGGCTTCGACATATAATCATCGCCACCACTTTCAATGCACTCAGCTAAATTGTTTGCTTCTGCCATCGCTGTTAAAAAAATAATAGGGACGAAATGATCCGAGCATTTTTCTTTGATAATACGCGTCGCTTCCAAACCATCCATAACAGGCATCACCATATCCATTAATATCAGATCCGGTGATTCAGTTTCAAATTTCTCAACAGCAACTTTGCCATTTTCTGCTAAAATAACATGATGATTTTGCCTATCCAATAAACCTTTCAATACAGCACGATTTGTCCTATCGTCATCAACCACCAATATTTTCATTCATACCACTCCATGGATGGCCAAATATTAATACATTATAGGTTTAGCGTATGCTAAATAACTTTTGAAAATTGGATATGGTTAAAATTTTCTTTATCTCTGGTCGACATCCAACAATCGCAATGTCAGCACGATCACCACCGGCATGTTCGCGTAATAAGAGCATCATGCCAAGTGCAGAACTATCCATATAAGAAGTCGCACTCATCTCTACGGTGTACTTAGCATTACTTGGATATAGGCGATAAGCATCTCGAAAACTACCGTGATCACTAAAATCAAATCGCTCTCCAATACGAATTGTTATCAACTGATCATTATTTTCGGAAGAATTTGTCACAGCCATTTACATCATTCCTTATATTAACGTTCGAATTTATATTTTACGCGGACCTATTTATATCGATTTCAAAAGAGCTCAGCGCCCCCTTCAACCATATTTTTTTGTCGAACCGTGCGCTGATTTTCTTTAACGCGAGAACCTTGTATTATTTCAAGCTCTTTTTTAAGCTCAAAATAGGCGGGAGAAATATCACCTTGCATCACACTTATATTTTGCTCCGTGACACTGGTTTTAATTTGCTGACTAAGCTTATTTATGCCATTCATTCGCTGCTGAATGTGCTCAATCAGTTGCCTCAATATATCTTCAAATTGCAAAGTTCGAATGACCGTTGCTACATTGTCACTGATGTTATCTGAAATGTTTGACACCATTTCCAAACGATCTGAGACAAACTGATTGATCCTTGTCATATCCTCAAACATCTCGTCCACATGCTCTTTAGAGCGAATCGCAAAATTCATATCTTTCGACGCAATATTTCCAATGGTATTTTGCGCGGCTCTAATATTACCCATTGCTTTACTAACAACACTGCGAATTTCTTCGCTAAATTGATTCGAGTCCTGAGATAATTTTCTCACTTCATCTGCCACCACTGCAAATCCTCGACCGGCCTCACCCGCCCGCGCAGCTTCAATGGCCGCATTCAGGGCTAACAGATTGGTTTGGTCAGCAATGGTTTGCACATCACCCAGCAAAGAAACCACTTTATCCATTTGGCTTGCTAAATCATCAATGGAAAATACCATTGCCATACTATCTTTACTGATACCAACCACTTGGTCGACAAAAAAGCTCAATACATCATTGGTCTCTGTCGCAAATTGTTTAAAACTTATATTCGCTTTTGGATCCGTGTTATCCTCATTAGATGCCGCCACACTTTCTATTAGTGACAGTACGAGTTTCTCTTGTTCATGTGCTTGTTTGTTCAAGCCTTCAAAACTTTTTTGCAGTGAAACGATCACATCTCCGATCAAGGAGCGAGTCTGATTCAAGTCTTCTAGCGAATGATTCGCTTCTTCATTTAATACATCAGAAAATTTAATAAAAATATCACTGATATTTTGACTCGTATTTTCATTTTCATCCTGTGTCGTCACATTCACTCGCAAGGCTTGTTTCAATCGTAAGGTAGTTAATATCCAGCAAAGGCTGATAATAACGATAGTGAAAATAGATGAATAAATTCCGTTCCAAAAATACTGAGAACCTATCGCCGCCGTACTAATTACGAATGGAAACCAAAAACTATGCAACTTGCTTCCCTCTTCATTCCTGCCTATTATCCAATCATCTTCACGGCAAGTCGATCCTGATAAAAAACATGGATAATTTTTCATTATCCAGATAGATACCTATTAAGCTGACGCAACGAAGTGCATATCGGTACACCAATATGAAACTTAAACTTCTGCCTAAGGCTGGTCTATGCTACGTTCTGTTCATTTTTCATGCCCGAATTATAGCGATGGGAATATCTATGGGATTTATAGAAATAATGGCTCGTTAGAGAATCCAGTGGAACAATGTTATACGTTTTGTAATGATGAACTGCCGTCGTAAAAATAGGGTGACAAAATACTGACTAAGGTAGTCCGTTATCAGAACAAATCTACTGTCAATATTTTGTCATCGCCATCCAAAAATCCAAGATGACTAAGAGATGAGTCAGAGGTGAATTAACTATTTCAAGGGGGATTCTTTGGCCAACAATTTTAAATGACTTTTGTACATGGCATTAAAATCCCGCACTAAACGCCCTTTTTCATGATATACCATAAGTTGCTCATATTTTTCACAAGCGGCATCAAATAACGCGGCTTTATAAAAAGGTCCAACTTTCATTGAAGCCCGACTCACATAAGATTTGGCGGTTTGTGGGTTGACTGATAATAATAAACGATCAAAAGATTCTTTGGCAGAACGCTTTATGGCATCATCATTATCCTTAAGTTTTTCTTTTAACTGACGAATAATTTCTTTCAAAGAACAATTTAAAAATTTACGTGTCCCCGTCAACTCATATAACTCTGTTGTGATATCGCCGACTCCCTGTTCTAAATTTTTTAATAGACCGCCGATATCAGAGGGCAAATCAAGCGATTCACCATTAATTTTAACGATGATATCCTGTAAAACCTGCTTGGTACGCGCTTGCAATACCGCCTCTTTGCCAGTTAATGGTCGAGATACCTGTTGTTCCTTGACTTGAGGTTCAACCACCCCAGGCATCTCCTGAGCCACCACATCGCCTTTGGTTATCGCTGTCAAACCCGCCAACAATGAATTACAGATACCCTCGGCTCGTTCTCGACCACAGCCATCTAACTGATAGGCTAAACAGAACGCTAGCACTGCTTGTTTCTCATGACGTGGTAATTCACGACCATAAGCAAAGGCCGTTCTTAACATATCTGCCGTTTTTTTTGTCAGTTTGCCATTTTCATTACTTGTTTTTAACATAAGCGAACAGCCTTTAAATGATTAATCGTTTCTTTTCCTGGGTGATAACACAACGGTCTCCTCCAGGTCGATTTCTACGTCTTTGGGTATCTCATGGGACTCTGGCACTGACTGCATCACCATGGTGTGTTCTGGCGAGGGTATCTCATGGCTTTCGCGTACCACATCCTTTGATATAATTAACGTTTCATCCAAATTTTCTTCTAACAGCTGGCTGGGCTTACTCATCACCGTATCGTCCGAAGAAAAGGCATGGAGGGTTCGCTGTGCTGTTTCGTAACCGGGTTGTGAACCGGCCGGTGCTAAAGAGGTTTCAACAACGTCACTGGCTCGGATCGAATTAAGCACTTCATTTTTTTTCTCTAACACGCCCGTCAACCATTCGGGATCTTTGATAACTTTTGACAAAATACTATAAATGTCATTATCCACTTCAACACTTATTAGTTCTTGATTTTCCGTTTTGCTATCGAATAACTGACTGGACAACCGTAACATTACCTGTTCGATATCTGCGACGACTTTCACAATCGTTTGCCAACGCTGTTCATCTGCCGCACTGCCATCAAGATAAGTTAATTTTTGATGTCGACTCATCAACCGCAAACCAAGCAATACACTGGTGATCCAACTCATATCTGAGGTTAAGTAAAAATCATGGCTGGAAATTTTTTCTGGAAAATAAACCACATTAATTGATTGAAACGTTTTATTGAATGTATCATTTTTCGTGACCAACTCTTGCAATGCATGACTTAACTCCACCCCATCCTCTAATGAAGCAACCACATGCTCAAATTGATGTAACATATTAATACATATTTTTCGCACGTGTTGTCCACTTTGAGTGGCATTACATAGCAGTGCAGATAACAATATATGGCCTAATTGATCTAAGTCCCTTTCAATACCTGGTGCTTGGGTCACGACAAAAGAAATATCCACATAGGATAGATGTCTCAAAGTACGAAACTGTGTGGCAACATTGATATCGGTTAGCGCCTCCACTGATTGCAATATAAGCCGATCACCTTGTTGGCTTTGGATCTCAAATGCAATATCTATCTCAGGTGTAAATCCTTCACTTAATCCTAAATGAATGATAAAAATTTCACCATCCGCCGTCGTGTAATTTAACAGCGCAACAGAGCTGAGCTCCACGCTGACTTTCACCCCATGCGATTCATCCTCTCCCATCGCCTCAACCGAAGTAACAGACAACTGTCCAGAGCGGCGGTTGGCAGCCTGACTTGAAACCGAGGCCGCATTACTTTTATCAAGTATTGGTGGTTTTAACTTTACCTGGCATGAGCTCACCATTGGTGACGCCCTATTCATATCATCGACGATATCCAGCATCCCACCGTGAGCAAGACCTTCGCCATAAGGTGCTTGAACGTTTTGATGATAAAAGAGTAACGCCTTACAAAGTTTTTGAAAAGCAGACAACTTGGCCTGCAAGGTGGTTATCAATGAAACGGTTTGCTCGGGCTGAACGGCCAACGGGTACGCCAACCTATCATCATACTTAGCCCGTAAAAATTGTAACCGATCGTAATCACGACGCTGCTCCATCTCGTCGAACAGGCCTTGCCAATCTTGACCACCAATAAGACTCGCATATTCGTGAAAACGCAGTGGTAAATACTCATAAGCCACTAATTGAAAAGACTCAAACGAAAATGGCACAATAAGCTTAATAGCATCACCTACGCCAACCGCCGCAGTAGACTCAGGATAACATTGCGATTTCCCCGCACAACTCACACAAGGAAAACCAGAGACTTTTACATCCGAACGTCGCATTAATTCGCCAAAACCCGCAATTAAATCCAGGCGCCCCCCCACTCGACTGCTACCACCTTCCGTTGTCCCCACATTTCGATAATAATCAAACGTTGCATCGGCATTACTGCTTTTACAGGCAGGACAATACAATAAGTGGTCATTCAGCGGCGTTGTCGATGCTTCCCTATAATGATTTTTTAACGCTTTACCACACCTTGGGCAAGGAGGATGAAATAAGATTTTTTCTCGCTTACAAATGAACGTAGCGTTAAACATTTTTTTATTTTTTAAAGCACCGAAATCCAAAATATGTGCCATCGCACCGGAGGTATTCGTCAACAAACTGGCTTTCACCAATAAAGCACTGTCAGTCACCCCCGATCGTGGTAATACGTTTAACAGCACGTCTTGGTGATAAAATCCTTTGCCAAATTGCAGATTGGCTAAATAATATTTTTGGCCATCCGAAAAATTGATTTGGACAAATGGATCGGGCAATGCTTCAAAATCACCCCCTTCCGTCACACCGCGTAATGCGACCTCCATTCGAACCTCTAAAAACGAACTATCAAATAATAAACTACCAAGATCTACATAGTGTGAGGTGTTTTTTTGCTTCATCGCCAATCTGCCAATTTTTTGTCTATTTATTCGTATAAGGAATAGGCGACGCAACAACGTCCCATTCCTAACCAAACCACATCCCGCTAATTAAAGTAACGGGATAACACTCGCCGGAGTGGGTTAACGTTATTTTTTGTGATAACCACTTTTGTTCCATTCATGAGGTAAATACTTATCTTCCCAATGCTATCTGATTTGAGCTTGTTAATGAAGAACTCCCAGGCGGCATTGTTATTGAGATACCAATCGCTCTGCATTGGTGTATTGAGCAGCAAAAGATAATCGCCAAACTCATCGAAATCAAATAATTTGGCCATTTCGATGACGCCGAGCGGCGGCTTAGTGACGGCTGACAAACCGGCCAACCCGGCTAACAGACAATTATCCCCCCAGACTTTTTTCCAGGGAGATGGCTGAACAACGGGCATAAAACCACCCCCCCACAACCAAAGACTATTGAGGCTAAGTCGGCCTTGTTTTTCCCGGCATTGATTCACCGGGCTATTAAATAACACCATTTGTATTTCATTCATAGTCGAACGCCATTGCCGAGCATGGCGGCCCATGGGCATACAAGGCTGAAGATCCCTCTCCCTGGCTTGAGACAAAGGCGTGGTGGTTATCTCGGGATCATCAGCCATCCCTAAATACCATTGATTAGGTTGTTTGAATACAAATTGCCAATTTTCATCAGCAAAGTGGTTGGTTAACAATAACGTGAGTGCTTGCGCTTCTTGGACAGAAACGGCTAAATCCTTACCGTCCAGTATCACCCCACGATCACGAGTGGGCATTAAATGGACCGGATCAGCGTGAAACCACCAGCGTTTCCCCATCGCAAAACCATCACCATATAAGCTAAGCGCCGCACTCGGCCAATCTTTCCTCTCTTGTTTTTTATATTGAAACAAGGCAAACAGAAGGTCGCTCACATCCTGTTGTGCCACTGGATTCCAATCTCCCCGGCTTAGCAATATATTCAGATGCTTTGGTAACGACGCAGCAGGCACATCCGCCAATTTAGGTGCAATCACGCACAACTCTTTTTTTTCCTTAAATTTCATTAAATTAAACTACTGTATGTAAAATAAGTCGGCGCCTAATCGAAAATAACACCCATTAAATATTCGATGATATTTGACCCAACAGCCAGCTCTAAGGTAGGGTAACGCTTTTTCTCTTTATGCATAATCGAACCGGCGTGATCAAAAATAACCCATCTGTTTTCTTTGGCGTTGCATTTATCGAATTCGAAGCCCTCCTTGAACAGCGGGAAAAAAGGTACCGAAAATTAAAGCAATGATTCGTCATTTTCGTCAATGACATAAAACTGACCTAACAATGCCAGCAAGCTTTACAAAATGCAGAACAAAAAGTCAACACATGAATATAATGAAGAAGGTAAAGTGAATGTCCAACGCATCCATGGCGAAAAAAACAGCAGCCGTCAAGAGTAATTCTATGCCATCGGAAAATTTAATTAATGATTATCGGTCTCGCACTGAAAATATCTTATCGCAATTTCTTGCAGAAAACGATGGATCAACCACCAGTCGCTTACACACAGCCATGCAGTACAGTGTCCTGGGTGGAGGGAAACGCATCAGACCCGTTTTAGTCTATGCCACAGGTCAGGCGCTTGGCGCCCCACTTTCCCATTTAGACCGTGCAGCCTGCGCGGTTGAATTCATTCATGCTTATTCTTTGATCCATGACGACCTCCCCGCCATGGATGACGATGATTTGCGCCGAGGCAAAGCGACTTGCCACAAAGCTTTTGATGAAGCCACCGCTATTTTAGCTGGCGATGCACTACAAGCCTTAGCGTTTCAAATACTTAGTACAACCCCCAGCTCACAAGAAGAAGCCAGCAAAACACTTAAAAAAATCAGTTTATTAGCGTCAGCCAGCGGAGTACTAGGGATGGTCGGCGGGCAAGCCATTGACCTAGAAGCCGTCGGAGAAACCTTAGGACTTGATCAATTAGAAGCCATGCATGCAAAAAAAACGGGCGCTTTAATTCGAGCCAGTGTACTATTAGGTGCCTATACCGCACCGAGTGTTAGCGAAGCACAACTCAATAAACTCGATCATTATAGCCATTGCATCGGATTGGCATTTCAAGTTCGGGACGACATTCTTGACGTCGAAGGCCATACCCAGATCATTGGAAAAACACGCGGTGCCGATGCCCATAAAGGCAAGCCGACATATTCTACCCTGCTCGGCGTAGAAAAAGCGAAAAAAGTGGCGGAACAATTACACCGAGAAGCCATTGACAGCTTGTCTATCTTTGATGAAAACGCTGATGTATTGCGAGAGATCTCGTCTTTCATTGTGAATCGGGAAATGTAATTTCAAACAGCTCGTCGGCACAAACCGGTGAATGCCAAGTCATTTTATTGCCTGAAAAGCTATTTTTGTGAAGAAAAGATTGGGAAACCATCGTAACTACGATAAACTCTCGAGGGAAAATATATTAGGTATACTCAGCACGACCATAAAGTGAAATTTTTCGCGCCCAGATTTAGCCAATCTGATTGAACAAAACCGCAGGAATAGTTGTGCTATTTTGTGATTGAATATCGGCCACCAAAAGTAAGCGCTTTAGGCGAAGGTAGCCTAAAGATGGGTGACGAAAGTGATCGTTTATGGCCGTGCTGAATATAAACAAATACGATCGCTAACCGTCATTTAAAACACCTTACCCATTTGGTATGATACTCGTTAATACAATGAATATCTTAAAGAACACCGACCTGAATACCTATTTTCAGGCATAACAAAAAAATAACGGCTTGCCAAGTAATTAAATAATCGCCAAACCCAGGTTGCACAGTGAAATTGCCAAGAAGTCAAGGCCATAAAGAATATTCATTATTGGATCGTATTGAGAATCCGAAGGATTTGCGTCGACTCACGGATAAAGATTTGCCGCTGTTAGCCCAGCAACTCCGCGACTTCTTAATCGATTCCGTCAGCAAAACCGGTGGCCACTTATCCTCAGGGTTGGGGACGATCGAATTAACCATTGCCTTACATTACATTTTTAATACCCCGGACGACCGAGTTGTATGGGATGTGGGGCACCAAAGTTATCCCCATAAAATTTTAACCGAACGCAAACACTTAATGCCCACGCTTCGCCAAAAAGCCGGCTTAAGTGGTTTTCCAAAGCGTGATGAAAGCCCCTATGATACTTTTGGCGTCGGCCATTCAAGCACTTCCATCAGTGCGGCACTCGGCATGGCCATCGCTGCCAAAACCCAGCAAAGTGAACGCCGCACCGTCGCCGTCATTGGCGATGGCGCTATGACAGCAGGCATGGCCTTTGAGGCACTCAATCATGCCGGTGATATCGACGCCAATATTTTGGTCATTCTTAATGATAATGACATGTCGATTTCGCCCAATGTCGGCGGTCTTTCCAATTATCTTGCTAAAATATTATCGGGCAAATTTTATTCGCAAATGCGCGAAGGCAGTAAAAAAGTCTTGCAAGCGGTACCACCTGTCAGAGAAATCGCACGCCGTGCAGAAGAACACGTGAAAGGCATGGTCATACCCGGCACGCTATTCGAAGAGTTAGGATTTAATTACATCGGCCCCATCGATGGCCACGACATTCCCACCCTCATTGCCACCCTGAAAAATCTGAAAGAACTCAGCGGTCCTCAATTTCTCCATATCGTCACCAAAAAAGGCAAAGGCTACCCACCGGCTGAAAAAAACCCATGTGCTTATCATGGCGTCAGCGCATTTGATCGACAAACCGGCAAACAACACAAACCCCCCAGCAAAGGACCGACCTATACTCAGGTTTTTAGTCAGTGGTTATGCGATATGGCAGCGACCGATCAGCGCTTAGTCGGCATTACCCCCGCCATGCGTGAAGGCTCTGGATTAGTCGAATTCTCACAACATTATCCAGCACGTTACTTCGATGTCGGTATCGCCGAACAACACTGCGTCACTTTCGCCGCCGGCCTCGCTTGTGATGGACTAAAACCGGTCGTTGCCATTTATTCAACATTTTTGCAGCGAGCTTACGACCAGCTCATTCATGATGTGTGTATCCAAGATTTACCGGTGGTATTTGCCGTCGATCGTGCCGGACTCGTTGGTCCGGATGGTGCCACCCATGCGGGTAGTTTCGACATCAGTTTTTTACGCTGCATTCCCAATGTGGTTTTAATGGCACCTGCCGACGAAAACGAATGCCGACAAATGTTGTATACTGGTTATCAATGCAGCGGCCCGAGTGTCATTCGCTATCCGCGTGGCGGTGGCCCTGGCGTTGAAGTACAAAAAACAATGACGGAGCTCCCACTGGGTAAGGCACAAATTAGAAACAGGGGCGACCAAATCGTATTATTCGCTTTTGGCTCCATGGTCGCGCCAGCCGAACAAGTCGGCGAACATTTTGCCGCCACAGTGGTCAACATGCGCTTCATCAAACCTATCGATGAAGCCCTCGTCATTGAAATGGCCACTCAGCATAAAATCATTGTTACCCTGGAAGAAAATGCTGTAATGGGTGGGGCAGGCAGTGCGATTAATGACTTGTTAGCCAACATGGTCGATGCTCCAATGATCATTAATCTTGGCTTGCCCGACCGGTTTCTCGGCCAAGGCACACGTGAGCAATTGCTAGCGGAATGCGGTCTTGATGTGGCAAGCATCATTAACACCATTAGACACTCATTATCAGAAATTAACCCGCAAGCACTACCCGCGAGCACAAATTCTTAGTAAAATACTCAGATAAAAATAGTCTCCCATGGCAGCACAATACACAGTTAAAATCGTGACTGATTTTTCAGCCGCTCATTTATTAAGGGATTACCTGGGTGAATGCAGTCGGTTGCACGGTCACAATTGGAAAATCGAAGTTGAAGCCGTGGCAAGCCAGCTGGATACCATCGGTATGGCAATAGATTTCAAGGTATTAAAGCAAGCAATACGGCAAATCACCGCCAAATTTGACCACTATAACCTGAATGATATCCCACCTTTCAACGAAATTAACCCAACGGCGGAAAACATCGCCGCCCATTTTTATAAAGCGTTGTCAACCGTCATCAATACCACACGCGTCCAAATTAGCTCGGTCACCATCTGGGAAACAGAGCGTGCGTGTATTTGTTATTCAGAGGTAAAAATTAATGGCGATCACTGAAACAGGCATTGCCGATGTCCAAAACAGCAAAGATACACGTAAAATCGCCATCGACAAAGTTGGCATCAAGGATATTCGTCACCCCGTTCGTGTCAAAGATCGATCCGGTGGCGAACAACACACCATCGCCCAATTTAATATGTATGTGAATTTACCCCATAATTTTAAAGGAACGCATATGTCGCGTTTTGTGGAAATTCTCAACATGCATGAACGTGAAATATCGGTGACTTCGTTTAACACCATTTTGCATGAAATGATGGAAAAATTAGAAGCAGAAGCCGGTCACATTGAAATGAACTTCCCTTACTTCGTCAATAAGACGGCCCCCATATCGCGGGTAGAAAGTTTGCTCGACTATGACGTCACGTTTATTGGCGAAATCAGCCATAAGCAACCTAAGTTGACCATCAAAGTGGTTGTTCCGGTAACGAGTTTATGCCCTTGCTCAAAAGAAATTTCCCAATATGGTGCACACAATCAACGTTCTCATGTCACGGTAACGGTGGGTACCAAAGGTTTTGTGTGGATCGAAGAAATTATTGATCTGGTCGAACAAGAAGCCTCTTGCGAGCTTTACGGCTTGCTCAAACGCCCTGACGAAAAATACGTCACAGAAAAAGCCTATGATAATCCAAAATTCGTGGAAGATATCGTACGAGACATTGCAGCTAGATTAAATTCCGATAAGCGCATTTCCTCGTATACAGTGGAATCGGAAAACTTCGAATCCATTCATAATCATTCAGCCTATGCCTATATTGAAAAAAAATAATCCATCGAAAGCATCGCATGAATACCCTCAATACGGTTTGATGAGGGTCAAGGTTTTCTCGCTATTTTCCATTTTAAGCCGCTGCAAAAATGACATGCCTAACAAGGCGACGCTGGGATAATCTCCAACGAGAACGGCGGCTTCCACATCGCGCAATTCGATCGCACCGATTTTAACGCGCTTTAAGGGCACCAGATAAGCCGGCACCACACCGGCGGCGGTCGATACACGGGTTAACTTGCCGGCTTTAAAATCAATTCCTAGACGACGTGCTTTCACACTATTAATCGCCACCCTCGTTGCTCCAGTGTCAACCAAAAACTCAACCCAATGTCCATTGATTCGGCCTTTGATTCCGTACATGCCCATGCGATCCGCCAAAATTTTTACGGTGGCGACAACTGGCTGAGCGAGCTTGAAACTGGAAGCGCTGCCTAATTTAAATGCCCTTGTCGTCCCATTGATGTCTAATACGGCTTGGTCACTGTCGGCAGATACCAGTTTAATGCCTTGCTTCGCTAACCCATCGACCTTTAATCGCAAACGCTCCCCGTGATACAAAATAATGGCCTGATTTTTAAAAAGTCCTAACACTTGGATACGCGTATCCGCAAAGCTACTGCTCCCCATCAAGCTCCATAATAATAAAAACATGATCCCACTATTTTTGTTATTCCTCATTAAAATTATCACTCACTTCGATAACGTATCACCGTACCGGAACGACTCACATCATCACGTTGAAAAATCTCTTGTAACTGTTCTTTATCCAACTCTTTCGCCGACACTGGTACCGGCAATGGCAGCCGAGTAGGTTTTACTTCAATCTCCGACAAATCCATCCCTTCCCGTTTAAACATGTCATCTTCTGCTCGTTTTTTTAACACAATGATACTAATACGGCGATTCATTGGATGATAAGGATTGGCTGGGTCAAATAACACTTTAGATGCCATACCGACCACTCGCCCAATTTTTTTTGCGGGCAACTTTGCAACAATTAATGCACGTCGGCTGGCATTTGCCCTATCCGCCGATAACTCCCAATTACTATACCCATCCGTCCGCTGGTAACCACGGGCATCCGTATGCCCAGAAATACTTAATCGATTCGACACTTGATCTAAAATTGGCGCCATTTCCTGGAGAATGCGCCGTGCATAAGGCTTTAATGCGGCACTTCCAATATCAAACATGGGCCGATTTTTTTTATCGACAATTTGGATGCGCAATCCTTCTGATACCACATCAATGATAATTTGATCTTTGTGCTCCATCAGCTCCGGGGTTTTTTCGATGGCCTCTTCAATTTGTTCTTTTATTTCTTCAAGTTGCTCTAGCTCTTCTTGTTCAAATTCTTCACCGTAAGGGCTAACCTCTGGGTTATCCGCATCATCCGCATTAAAATCACCCTCTCCTCTCGACAAATTCATCGCCCCACCAAAATCAATCATACTGGTACTTGCCCCGCCGATACTTGCCGGCGACACCACACTTGGATAGTTAAAATAACTGGCAATCCCCACTTTAACATCATCGCTGGTGGTACTCAGTAACCATAACAATAAAAAAAAGGCCATCATCGCTGTCACAAAATCAGCATAAGCCACCTTCCATGAACCACCATGGTGTCCACCATGCCCGCCTTTTTTTATTTTTTTGATAATAATCGGTTGATTATCTTCAGCCATTTAAAGCGTCCTTGCGCTAAAATACATTTTCAGTCACTATTTTTTCTGTTTCACAAATTCTTCAAGTTCATTAAAACCAGGCCGCTCGCTGGGAAAAATCGCCTTACGACCAAATTCAACAGCCACCTGAGGGCTATACCCATTCAAAGAGGCCAACAATGCCACTTTAATCACTAAAATAAAATTGGCTTCATCCGCCGCTTTAAATCCCAAGGCGCCCGCTAAAGGCGCGGCAAAACCATAGGATAATAAAATACCAACAAACGTCCCCACCAATGCCGCACCGACTTTCGCACCAATCACGGCGGCACCTTGGTCAATGGATCCCATGGTAATCACCACCCCCATCACCGCCGCCACAATACCAAAACCCGGCAAACCATCGCCCATGCCTGAGACGGCTGCGGCCACTCGGCCGGCCTCTTCGTGGTGGGTTTCTAACTCCACATCCATTAAGTTTTCCATTTCCATAGCACTAGCAGAACCGCTGACCATTAAACGCAGATAGTCAGTTAAGAACTCAACCACATGATGGTCTTCCAAAATTTTGGGATATTTGCTGAAAATTGGACTTTTATCGGGTTCATCCACGTGCGCCTCTAAGGACATAAGACCTTCTTTGCGTGCTTTCGAAAAAACTTCAAATAACAAACCCAATAAATCTAAATAATTTTCTTTTTTATAACTCGCTCCCTTAAGTAAAGCAGGTAGTGCTTTAGCCACTTTAATACTGACTTTTGCCGGATTAGTCGCGATAAATGCACCGACGGCTGCACCACCGATAATAATCAGCTCAGGCGGATGCCAGAGTGTCAAAAGCACGCCACCTGACATCATAAATCCGCCAAACACACACAGAATGACCATGACGAAACCAATAATTACCGGCATTAACTCATAATTCCTTTGATGATCAATAAAAACACACGTAATTTAGTTACGCTCGTGCCTCTTATCGACACTTATTTTAAGCACTTAAATTAACACGTTAAGCCAAGATACAACTGATCAATAGGCGATCTAAAACAAGGCGAGCAATCACTTTATCGCTAAACTGCGAATGCATATTCTTGACCAGTTCGCATCATAAAAGCCGACAGGCAAGCTATTTTTTAGTATGATTGAATCTTTAACCGATGATTGTTCGGCGCAAACCTTGATCATCCAATCAACCTAACTAGCACCGTTACTAAACCATTTTTTATTTTATAAAAGATAAGGAAAATGATGAGTCGTTTTACAACCACGTACCGATTGATTTTTGTTCTACTGATGGGGATTACTTGTTCACAAAACGCGCAGAGTTACGACATTATTTCCGCGTTACCTGCCGATCCGATCATCCCCGAAGACAACCCGCTAACCCCAGAAAAAGTGGCATTAGGAAAGAAGTTATTCTTTGATGTGAGATTATCTTTCGATGGCACCGTCTCCTGCAACAGCTGCCATCACCTCATGAGCGGCGGAGATGACGGTGGCGCCGTCACCCAAATGGCCAATCGCCATATCAATCGATCTGCCCCCAGTGTCTGGAATGCCGCTTATATGTCAACACTTTATTGGGATGGTCGGGCGAAGAGTCTTGAATCACAAACCATTGATCATTTGATTGACCCCAACATCATGCAAATGGGTAGCTCGCAAGCCGTTGAGGCACGATTAAAATCCATTCCAGGCTACGTCGCCGAGTTTAAACAAACCTTTGGTGAAAATGCTTTAACTATACACAGCATCAGCCAAGCCATTGCCAGTTTTGAGCGCACCCTTAAAACACCGAATAGTCCATTTGATCGATTCATTAAAGGGGATGAAAATGCCCTCAACGCCGCGGCTAAACGTGGTTACCATGAATTCATTGAAGTCGGCTGCATGTCATGCCACTTTGGAGTGAACTTTGCGGGTCCAGCACCTGGCCCGGCTTTAAAAATGGGGGATGGATTTTACGAATTATTCCCCAATCATCTAGGCAGCCAATACGATGAGAAATACGACTTAACCAGTGATATAGGGCGCTACCAAGTGTCTTTGGAAAATATCCACAAATACATGTGGCGGGTTCCACCCATGCGTAACGTGATGTTAACCGCCCCTTATTTTCACAATGGTTCAGTGAAAGATATCGCGGAAGCGGTTCGGGTGATGGGATTAGTGCAACTCAAAAAACAATTATCTGAGCAACAGGTTAAGGATATTATTGCATTTCTTGAGAGCTTAACCGGGGAATTTCCAGAAATCACTCTGCCTAGGCTGCCTGATACACCAGGTCAAAGCTTGATCCCTCGTCTCGCTCAATAAAAACTCTTAGCGGTAGCGTCGTGTTAGCTTTAGTCTAACACGACAAAAACAGCCGCTAATACGCTTTTTCGTTCTTGAATCCTTTAAATAAGGTCCAAAAGAAAATCTTTAAATCTAAGGTGATGGACCAATTGCGAATGTAGTCCAAATCATATTCAACACGCTTTTCCATCTTATCCAGGGTATCCGTCTCCCCTCGCCAGCCATTAATTTGTGCCCATCCAGTAATGCCGGGCTTCACCTTATGACGTAACATATAACGGGAAATTTGCTTACGATAGAGTTCATTATGTGCCACCGCATGAGGACGGGGACCGACAATAGACATCCTACCTTGTAATACATTAATGAATTGGGGTAGTTCATCTAATGAAGTTCGCCGCAGAAAAGCGCCGAATCGTGTCACCCTTTTGTCATTTTTAGTGGCTTGCTGGATATTCGCCCCATCCTCACAAATGGACATACTGCGAAATTTCCAGACTTCAATTTCTTCCCCATTAATACCATAACGCCGTTGTTTAAAAAAAACAGGACCGGGTGATGAGAATTTAACACCTAAGGCGATAAATAACATCGGAATCACAATAATCGACAAGATGATGCTGGACAACACAATGTCTTCCATCCGCTTTAACCATGCATCAACACCATAGTGAGGACTTTCGTGAATACTCACCATCGGAACATCGCCAAACTGTATCCATCGTCCATCGAGAATATTAAGCGCATTGACATCGGGAATATAATAGATGGATGCTGTGGTATCCGATAACTGCGCAATCAGTGTTCGGGTCCGCTCTTCTGCTCTTAATGGCATGGTCACATAAACCGCATCAATCAATCCTTGTTTGGCATTCGCCACCAGTTGCTCAAAGTTACCCAAGACTGGCACTTGGCGAGTAATCTCCAAGCGCTCCTGATTCCGGTCATCGTAAAAACCAAGAAATCGTAAGCCCATCCAAGAAGCATTTTGTATCGTATCCGCTAAATGCACACCTTGCTCATTGATGCCAATAATAACCACGCTACGGGTGTTAAGACCCCGGCGGCGTAAGGCATGCCAAAAGTTGCGAATCAGAATTCGGGAAAAAGAAAATAACAGAGGAACCAAGATAAACCATGAACAAATCGCTAAACGCGAAAAATGCCAGCCTGTTTTAGTAATGAACGCCATAAAAACCAGACCGATAACAACCGCAAACCACACCACATAAATTTCTAGCAGCTCATCTAACACCCGCTTAATGCGCCAAGATCGATACAGTTCTTTTCGTTCAGAAAAAACAGCCATGAACACCATGGCAGCAAACACCGCAGCAGAATAATTGCTATCCCAAGGAATGTCATAAACAAAGCATACAAACAACAGACTGAAACAGATGATTAATAAATCAGAAACCCGATGAGCCAGCGACAATTTCCCCTGATGGCTACGTATCATGCCTTTTGAAGTGCCTATAATCATGTGATTCACTTTATTTAATTATTATGAGAAGAAACTACATATTACCAACATTGAGCAGCCTATCATTTAATGATAGGCTTGATCCTTGATTTCACAGAAATTTTTCGTCAATCGGCAATACAACAAGTATTGCCTCCTTCAGACCCTCCCCCCCCCGTGAAATCAATTCTCATCGCGTTTTTCAAACGCTAGACTGCCCAATGTCGGATATTATTACTTCATCTGTCATTAAACTACATCGTTAACCATAATGGTTAATATGATTGATCAGGTAATAAACATTATGACTTGAACTACGTCAAAAGATTCTAACTTAAAGTAAGTTGTTTGACACAAGCTACTTGAGGATATGTTCAAAATAAGTACAGTCACGTACTATCAACACATTAAACACGCAAAACCAAGCCGTTCATAAATAAACCAGAAAATAAACTCATGGAAATCCGCCGGAAGCCTGGCTTTTTTTTCTGTCGACAGGCACTTCACATGAAGGTAAGTTGCATGCTCATTTGACTTATGAGACCCACGGGACCAACTAAAATAGTAAGCCACTTCCCTGTGCAATGAATCCTTAGCTAATAATTATTTCAATGCATGAAAGAACTAATTAGTTATTCAACGTTTTGCTGGAGTTTACTTCACCCATCGTCGCAACATGACAAAACCTGTTGCGAATAACAGCAGTGTAACAGGCACTGGAACAGGCGCTGAGACAACAGCAAAAGAAACCGTGTCACTATAGTTGCCATCGAAATAAATATCCGCATTCCACATACCTGACATCAAAGGCCCATAAGTCGTCGGTACCCAAAGATCCGTCCAAAAAGAAATTTGAGTCAATGCCGAATCGGCTTTCCATGCATCGATATCCGACCAACTAACAAACATGAGATTGGAATCCACCCACGTGTCTGTAGGATCATACCAGTCCACAGACCATACCAGTCCAGAAATTGCAATCCCGTCAGCCCCCCAATAGTCCCAAATCAAATCGGTGGTACCTTCGTAAAAGTCTATTTTATTATCATCGTTTGCTTCATTCACATCCGCCAGAGAAATCGACTGGGCAATACGGATGGGATCCGTGGGTGAGAAAATCGATTGCGGCGTTGGCCCACCTGCCATATGAGGGGTAGGACTTCCGCTCACATCACCAATATAAGCCGCCGCACCTGGCAATACCGCTGAATTTTTTGAAGTGTCGATAATAGCAGCATTGGCACTCACTAAACATACGCTGAATGATAGACTAACTATTGCTCTCCAAATATTTTTCTTACACATTTAATTCTACTCCTTATATTTTTTTTTATCATCATATGCTTTTGGAAATTACAAACCTAAGTTTTGTTATAATAAAAAACTATAACATTAGAGCAGAATTTTGCAATTTCTTCAATTCTTTTTGAGAAAAACATCCTGACAATATCGCTTGTTTGTATCAGTTCGGCGAATATTAGCGCAAACTAAACCGAGCATTAAGTGGCGTTGCGCCACTATCGTCATTTCGGCCGGTTTTTTTTCCATACCATTCGCCACCATTTGCATCACTTGCTGCTGAGCTTGGGGATTAAGCTCACGCCAAACTGCTAAACCTGCATCAGCAATCATTAACTGGACTTTCCCATCATGTGCACCAAAATAGATGGCTTGCGTCATCGCATGCACAAAATCAACATCAACTTCGTTCAAACGTTGCTTGGTTAATGCCAGGCTTGCCCACCCATAAGGCCAAACAGGGCGTAACTCAACGGCACGCCGAAAATACTGTAAAGCTTGCCGACGCCTTTTCGTCGCGGCATCACCCGTTTGCTCGTCATCCATCAGCGCTCGCCACTCAAAAATCCGCCCGAGTACTTCAAAATAATCAGGATGTTCTGGGTGCAAGTAATGCGCCCGTTGTATCGCCCCCAGCGTAAACTGCCATTGTGTTTGCGTAGGCATTTGCTTTGTCTTTGTCCATGCCACCATCTGTTGCGTGGATTGACTCGCAAAAATATCAGCCAAACCTGCCCTGAATGCCAGTCCGATTAAATAAACTAACGATAGAATGGTAATCATAAGCACGGTATTTTTCACAGACCAAAAGCGTGCTGAAAAAATGACAGTGCTCAACAATACTTACCTCATATTTAATGGCGAATTAAGAGCTAAATGGTAGCCAGTCCATAGAATTGACTCCATAATATAAAGGAAGACCTTAACTTTCCTTAATATACGGAACATTTACCATGGACTGGCAAGACCAATTGATAACAGTGTTTTTTTGGAATAAATTGAGAGTCCGCTCTTAATTCACATTTTAGCTTGATTGCATCACAACCATTAAATTACGTGTCGTGATATTGATTAAGCAAGTCGGAACATACGCCAACGAAATCGTTGAATCCAATTATATTGTAAAGTATAGACAAGCATTTACTGATTTTAAATACAGTTATACGATTCAAAGACTGTTTCCTCAAGCGCAGGGTGGGCCGAGCAACTAAAATGGAATCAAATCAGAGAAAATATCAAACAACACGGCACTTTCGACTGCTAGATACGGTATCGTCAAATTGACTTGCAACAATCGACCAAGGATTACTAGCTACCAGATCCCAGGCAAGAGACTCCCCCACTATTTTTTCCGCGGCCAGGTAACCGGATTTAAGATCTGGAGGACGATGCTCAAGATTGTGTGCATCGGTGGCGAGCACCGTCACCCAGTCACGTTCCAACAGCTGTTGCGCACGCGCTTGACAAGCGGTGCCGAACATTCCCGCAATGGAACCGGCTGTTACTTGCAATAAACAACCCAAATCCACAAAGGGTGCAATTTTTTCGACATCACGCAGCACGTCTTTATTTCTTTCGGGATGAGCAATGATTGGACGAATGCCTTTATCCAATAACAAGCGGATAAGCTTTTCGCTACCTGGCGGAATATGACTGTGTGGAAACTCCAGAAGCATGACCTGCTTTCCATAATATTCGCCCAAAAAAGGAATCAGGTTTTTTTCTAGCAGGAGGATAATTTCCGGCCCAATACGGACTTCTGCCGCCATGCCAAGCAAAAGAGGAATATCGTGACAGACCAACGCCTCCTGTAACTCAAGCAGCTGTTCCTTGATAATATGGACGTCATTCTCATAGCGACCCGCATGAATATGCGGTGTCATCACCGAATGGCTGATGCCGTTGTCTACCGCCACTAACGCTAAATGCAAAGACTGCCCTAACCATTCCGGTCCATCATCAATACCGGGCAACAAATGGCTGTGAATATCTATCATCAAACTCACACCTAAACAGGTAGGTCGTGTTAGCCTGAGTCTAACACCATAAAAACTTCAATTGTTGAGCGTACGCTACCCCAACATCAATTCGATACTTTATGGGTAGGAAGGATAAGTGTAGCGCATCCATCCAACTTTAAGTCTTCGCGCACATCATGTGGATGCACTACGCTTATCCTCGCTACACTATGGAGCATCAAAGATAGCGTTTAACTTACCACCTTACTTTCCTCATTTGAAGAATAACCGTAATCATCATAATAACCACCATAGTACTTATAAGCACCATATTTCGCCGCTTTCTTGATATCCAATTGGTTTAACACAATACCGGTAATCGGCGCATTGGCACGTTGCAAGCGTTTAATGCCCGATTTTGCCACATGATAAGGGGTTGAATCGGCTTTCACCACATAAATTAATGCATTTGCGTGGGTCGCCATAATCAGCGCATCACTCACCGCTTGTACTGGGGGAGAATCAATAATGACCCAGCCGTAATGGGTTTCCAATAATTGCAATTTCTCTTTAAATTTGCTGGATGATAGTAGCTCTAAAGGATTCGGTGGTATGGAACCCGCCGATAAAATATCAATATTGAGTTCTTTGATCGACTGAATACAATCAGTTAGCTCGGCGGTACCTGCCACCAAATCCGACAAACCGGGACGATTGGCCGCAATGCCAAACATTTTTCCCACGGAGGGACGACGCATATCCGCATCAATCAACAGCGTGTTTTCCAGTTGCCCAATGGCCGTTGCTAAGGCCACCGCCACCGTAGTTTTGCCTTCAGCGGGTACCGAAGAAGTAATAACCGCCAACTTATGAGGATTATCTAAACCAGATAATAATAAACCGGTCCGTACCGTACGCACAGACTCAGTAAATCCAGGATGCTGCTTTTCACTGGCTTCTTTGACTGGATTCCAGGTACCCTTGCCTCGTGTTTTCACCATGGGCACTAAACCAAGCATGGGCAGGCCTAATTTTTCCTCAATCTCGGCACTGCCCTTAAAGGTATGATCCAAATGTTCAATTAAAAACGCCAACATAACACCCAAAATTAAACTCACCATAAACGCAATCATGATGGCCATTTTCTTTTTCGGCTTAGCCGCAAATTTTGGTGTCACGGCTCGGTCGAGTAGCCGAGCATTCACGGCATCAAAATCTTCCGTCGCCGAGGTTTCCTGAAAGCGGGTGAAAAATGTATCATACAGCTTGCGATTGGCTTCCACATCTCTCTCCAAACCGCCCAACTCATATTCTTTACGATTGATATTTTGCATTTTGCCCATGGCCCGCTGCATAGCCCGCTTCAAAGCCCGCTCATTTTGCTGTGCCACTTCATACTCCTTAGCAAATCCCGCCACCACATTGGCCATTTGCAAACTCAGATTATGCCGTATGTTCTCCAATTCTGATTTGGCCGCCAACATGGTGGGATGTTTTTGACCATAACGTTTATCCAGCTCGGCGATTTTGGTTCTGGCTTGCGACTCTGAGGTCTTAAGCTGTCGCACCAAATCATTACGCATAATGGCCGGTATCGACTCAAGATCATCACCCGTTTTCACTTGCTTAAAACTCGACTCGGCTTCTGAAAGACGCTCTCTCGCCTCGACCAGTTTACTGGTAATTTCTTCAAGTTCGCGAGAAACCAGGGTTTGCACACCTTTCACATCGACCAAATTTTCTTTATCTCGAAACGCTTGTAAACGCTGTTCGGCTTCCGTCAATTTAGTTTTTAACCCGCCCATGCGCTCGGTCAGCCAATCGGTGGCTTTCGCCGTCATCTCCAAGCGTGCCTCCAAATGACTCTCTATATAGACATCAGCCATCGCATTGGCAATATTTGCCGCCAATTTGGCGTTAGTCGCTTCAAAACTAATTTTCACCAATTGGGTTTTGCGCACCGGCGTAATGGTTAACCGGGACAAAAAATCATCAATCACCCCCTGTAATTTATCTTCATCACTGGGTTCGGCCGATGTTGAACTGGAAAATATAAAATTACTTGGCAACCAATCCCGCCAACCCGCCGCTTCACTCGGTTCAGCCTCCGCTGGGGTAGAAAATTCTGCATGGTTTGCTAATCCCATATTGTTAATTACTTTCTCTGCTAAACCGCGAGATTTTAATACTTCATACTGGGTCTGATAATACGTTTTATTGTTTGAGTCAATCCCATAAATTTCTTCAATGGACACTACTTTTGCTTGTTGCGCTTCGATCAATAAAGTTGCTGTCGCCCGATAGATCGGCTGCATTGAATAAACGGCCAATCCGGTCAACAATGAGACAATAAGCGCCAGACTGAGAATACTCCATTTGTATCGAGTAATGACATTCCAGTAATACCTTAAATCAATTTCCTCTTCTTGCATTAATGGGTTAGCACGCTCTTCTTTGACTGTTGTTATATTCATTTTCATTTTAACTATAAATAAAAGGCTAAAAAAAACTTTGACCGATGGTGATGATATCGCCTGGCTGAACCATCGAATCAAGTGCATACCGACGCACTTTCTTCTGAGAATCATCATTATGAATCACAGATATTTTTTTCTCGGAGGCGCGAGTAGTAAAGCCACCGGCTAAAGCAATCGCCTTACGTAACGTTAGACCGGGCGTAAAAGGATAACTTCCTGGCCTTTTGACTTCACCATTCACGAAGACTTGAGAATAAACCGGTACCGAAACGATATCGCCGGGTTGCAAAGGAGTGTCTAAGCTCGTCACTTGTGGTTGACCCGGATTATTCTCATGAATAACCGCAATCTCATCAACCGACGCTTGCTCAGTAAATCCCCCCGCCAGAGCAATCGCTTTGCGTAAAGTCAAACCGGGCTGATACGGATAACTGCCCGCATTATTCACTTCACCGTTCACAAAAAATGGCCGATATTGTACAATCGATACCGTCACTTTAGGGTCGATCATATAATCGCCTGTTAGCCCGCGAGTAATGTAGCTCTCCAACTCTTTCACGGTCATCCCGGC
>VAPL010083579.1_pt1 | contig 38163 bp, 36 predicted proteins | sample 3395061 | NCBI WGS metagenome assembly VAPL01 (sample SAMN08290444, study PRJNA428436) | hydrothermal vent metagenome | isolation source: Deep-sea hydrothermal vent chimney 2 | place: Pacific Ocean: Juan De Fuca Ridge | depth 2182 m m | reverse complement strand
TCGCAATGACGTAAAACCGGTACAACCAAGCCACCACCATCGGCAGAGACAGCCATACCAATATCAATATTTTCACGCTCAACAATTTTATCGACGGGTTGATAAGCCCAGTTCATGCTCGGGTGTTTCGCCATGGCAACCGCACAGGCTTTGGCAATAGCAACGGTAACCGAAACACCCTGTGCTTTAGCCGCTTTAATAATTGCGCCCGGTTTAGCGTTAATCGCAACACGGAACGTTGGCATCGTCAATGAAGCACTCATTGAATGACTCACGGCTTTTTCCATCGCGGTCATATCACGGCCATGTCCCGGTACCTGAATTTCAGGCATCACATGCGCAGGTACTTGTGCACCAATTTCAGTTGGGCGTTCAATCGGCTGTGCACGACGCACATCATCAGCGGTTATAACACCGTCTGGACCGCTGCCATGCAAGGTATTCAAGTTAACGTGTAAAGATGCAGCCAACTGACGCGCAAATGGGGTGGCCTGTTTATTATCAGGACGTGGGGCTGGTGCAACATTGCTGTTTACCGCCGGCATTGGAGTAGATGCTTTACGCATTGCAGGTGCAGCCGATGTTGTTTCCGCAGCAGCTACTACGCCACCTGAACCCGTGTGTTCTGTATCAACAACTTGATTAACATTATCAACCAAGTAGCCCATCGCTTCGCCTACTGCGATAGTGCTGTCTTCTTTAGTAATCGGTCCTGACAAGTAACCTTCACGGAAAACTTCAACATCCATAACGGCTTTATCTGTTTCTACTGTCGCAACAATATCGCCACGTTCAATCTTATCGCCAATGGCTTTTTCCCAACTAACCACTAGACCTTCAGTCATCGTATCTGACAACTGCGGCATTTTAATTGTGTGGGCAATACCTTCTGGTACACCGATATCCGCGGCAACTTCAATTTCTAGCTTACCTTCACTGCCAGCATTTTGTGCATCGTCTGGTGCGTCTGAATCTGCGCCTTGCACGTCATCGGCATTCGCTACCAAAAAGGCAATCGAATCACCCACTGTAACGGTACTATCAACCGCCGCCTGTGGTCCGGAAAGATAACCTTCACGGAATACTTCCACATCCATAATGGCTTTGTCGGTTTCGACTGTTGCAACAATGTCGCCACGCTCTACCTTGTCACCAATATTTTTTTCCCAGCTCACAACAACACCTTCGGTCATAGTATCCGAAAGCTGTGGCATTTTAATCGTATAGGAATCAGCCATAATATTTTTTTTCGTTAATTATATTCGGGTAGCCGCTTATTTCATAGATAAAGCAACTACCCGATTTTTAAAAGATTACTTGTCTGGAATCAGGACAAACCAAATTGTTTTAGTACTGCATCGACGGCATGTTGTGCTGTTGGAATCGCCATTTTTTCCAGTTTATGATTATACGGAATCGGAATATTTTTAGCCGATACACGCACCGGCGGCGCATCCAGTTCAAAGAAACATTCTTCATTGATAATGGCCATGACTTCAGACCCCACACCCACTGCAGGTTCGGCTTCTTCAACGATAATAGCACGATGCGTTTTCGACACAGAGGCTTTAATACCTTCACGGTCTAAGGGACTCAACGAAAATAGGTCAATCACTTCTGCGTTGATACCATGCTTACTGGCAAGCGTTTCTGCCGCGGCTAAACACCAATGCACTGAAATATTGTAACCGAATAACGTCACGTCAGAACCTTCACGTGTGACTTCACTGCCTTCTAATGGCATGAAATATTCTTCGTCTGGCACTTCGCCTTTCATGTTGTACATGAGTTCGTGCTCATTAATGAATACTGGATCATTACAACGCACGGCAGATTTAAGTAAACCATAAGCCTGACGAGGGTTTGATGGTGTGACCACACGTAAACCGGCGATACCCATAAACACTTTTTCCATACGTGCAGAATGCTGTGCGCCTAATTGATGCGCAGTACCGCCTGGTGATCGAACAACAATAGGTGCTTCAAGTTGGCCGCCCGACATGTAACGCACTTTTGCGGCTGTATTAAAAAGTTGATCCATCGCAAGCCATGCAAAGTTGACTGACATGATTTCAATAATAGGGCGCACGCCGACAAAAGAAGCACCAATACCTAAACCGGTGTAACCCCCTTCTGAAATTGGCGTATCTATCACACGTTCAGAACCAAACTTGTCATACAAACCATTGGTTGCTTTGTAGGTACCTCCAGCAACACCAATGTCTTCACCCATACAAATAACCAGTGGATCACGATCCATCTCTTCATCATGGGCACGGCGCAAGGCTTCCCAGTACATTATTTCAGCCATTACTTAGCACCTCCACGCACCCAAGGGTCGTTTTCAGCAAGTACATATTTATCTAATAATTCTGCAGAGGGTTCAGGCGACTCTTCTGCAAACTTGATAATGTCATCTTCAATTTCAGCAAGAATGTCTGCATCCATTTGCTTGTATTCATCCAGTGTTACTTCACCTGCTTCCATCAGACGATCACGAAGAATAATAATCGGGTCACGTTTACCCCACATACGTTCTTCTTCTTTGGTGCGATATGCATTTGAATCGGACATCGAATGTCCACGATAGCGATAGGTCATCAACTCAAGGAAATAAGGTCCTTTACCGCTACGCACATGGTCAACGGCAATTTGTGCCGCAGCATAAACCTTATCGAAGTCCTGACCATCTTCCTGAGCAGAAGGAATGTCATAACCGCTAACACGTTTGTATTGATCAACAACGGCTGTCGAACGATCAATACGGGTACCGATACCATACAAGTTGTTTTCACACACGTAGAGGACGGGTAAATTCCAAACCTTCGCCATGTTTAAACTTTCGTGGAACACGCCTTGGTTATTCGCTGCATCTCCGAGGAAGCAAATACAAATTTCATCGCCACCTTTGAGCTTGATACCTTTAGCGATACCTGCTGCCAATGGGAAAGGTCCTCCCACTAAAGCATAACCACCCATAAAACGGTGTTCCGCACCGAAGATGTGCATCGACCCACCGAGGCCTTTACAGCAACCGGTTTCTTTCGAGAATAATTCAGCCATCACCTCTTTGGGGGAGACACCTGACTTAATCGCATGAATATGATCGCGGTAACTGGTCATGACATAGTCGTGACCCGGCTTCGCCGCTTCTAATACACCGTAGGCACAGGCTTCCTCACCTGGGTACAAGTGCAAGAATCCACCGATTTTGCGTTCAACATAGGCTTCATAGCAACGTTCTTCAAAACGTCGCGCAAAGAGCATTTCTTTTAAAACTCGTTTCTTGTCAGCGGGCTTCATTTGTATCCTTTTACTATCCGTTAACAAACAGGCGCGCTATGATCGGTGTTTTGGCCGATAAGGTCAAGGTATAACACCTGCAAATTAGGCGAGTAATTCAATGAAAATCCAGATAAAACAACATCTAAGCACCCCAACAGAGACTGAATTAAACAATACCCATCAGCTGATTTTGCTGCTCCCAGAGTCAATTAAAGAGGGAAAATGGCCAAATATGGCTCATAAAGCTGATTTGAAAGCACGTTTTAAACGCGATTCAGAACAAAATACCCAATTTGAGCTGGATTTACCTAATAAGGCCGCGACGCAAACCAGTATTGCCAGTATTAGCAAAGTAATCAGTGCATTTGATTTGTTAACGCTAGCGCGCAAATTGGTGGCGACACAATTAAAAAGTAACCCAACTAGCCTCAGCATCGCCATGCCTGGTCTCAATGCCAAACAAGCAAGTCAAGTTGCTGAAGCCATGCTCTCTGCCATTCTGGCTGCCAACGAACTCATGCCTAGTTTCAAGTCAAAACAGCTGGCTAAACGTAAATTAAAAACCGTACATTTATTTAATCAAAAACAAAAACTCGATACCCGTGTTTGTCTGGCAACAGCAAAAGGCAACAACCTTGCACGCGCACTCACAACCCTGCCACCCAATGAATTAACGCCGGGTAACTATCGTAAACGGGTAGTTAAACTAGCTAAACAACATGGCTGGAAAATGCAATTTAATAACATGGCGAGCTTACGTAAACAAAAGGCCGGCGCCTTTGTTGCCGTGGCGCAAGGCAGCCCAGAGGCTGATGCAGGGATTGTGCATTTACGCTATACCCCAAAGAAAAAAACCACCAAACCTGCATGTTCATTAGTCGGTAAAGGTATTTGTTTTGATACCGGCGGCACAAACTTAAAACCCGCACAATACATGCACGGTATGCACGAAGACATGGAAGGTAGCGCCGTTGCTCTCGGTACATTGCTTGCTTTAACCGAACTAAAGGTCGACTTCCCCGTCGATTGCTGGCTGGCGTTAGCACAAAATCATATTGGCCCTAAAGCTTATAAACAAAATGATGTGGTAACCGCTTATAACGGCACAACGATTGAAATTATGCACACCGACGCAGAAGGCCGCATGGTTCTCGCCGACACCCTCTCGCTCGCAGCCAAGAAAAAACCTGCCGTGATTATTGATTATGCGACGTTAACAGGCTCATGTGTTGCAGCCTTAGGCACCACTTATAGTGGCGCATTCACCAACCAAGATAACTTATTTAGTTCAATTATCAGCGCAGGTAAAAATAGTGGTGAGCGTGTTTGGCCCTTCCCTATCGACAAAGATTTTGATTCTGTTCTTGATAGTGACATCGCCGACATTAAACAATGCACTATTAGTGGCGGCCCTGATCATATTCTAGCAAGTCGTTTCCTTAGCCGCTTTGTTAATAAAACACCTTGGCTACATGTTGACTTGTCATCAGGCAATAATAAAGGTGGGCTAGCACACATACCAACCGCTATTACTGGTTTTGGTATTCGCTTTACAGTGAATTTATTACTGGAAGAAAATTTACTCGAAAACCTTAAGCCGGTTGATTAAGTAATTTTTCAACTTGTTGGTAATTGATTTCGGCACCGATAATGTCAAAACTATCGCGCGCCTGTAATAAATAATTGCGCGAGGCTTCACCCTCCGAGTGGCGACCTAGTTCATAACGCAGTAATGCTTGTTCATAACGCATGTCTAATTCAATCGCTTTTTGTAAGCCACGTTGCCAGTATTTCCTAGCACGTGCTTGCTTGCGTTTTAACCACGCTTCACGTCCAAGATAACGATAATATTGCGGCAAACCAATCGTGTTTGTTTTTGAATAACTAGCGAGCGCCTTAAGAAGAATTTGCATAGGTTCTTTCATAACAATGGCACGTGCAGGGTCTTCTTCCCATAGACCCAATAACACCTCACATGCCCCAGCCAAACCTTCCAGAACATATTGAGCTACCACATCAGAACCTTTTACTACATACACGGTACGATCTGTATACAATTTCGCAGTATCCATATCACCGCGTTGATATGCAGCGTGCGCTAGTACCCCATTCACCATTGCCTGATCGCCAATATTGAGTTTTTCAAAATCAACTACCTTAAGCTTTTCTTCTATCTCAAGTGTGTCCGCTGAAGACATCAGGCTATAAAGCATTCCCGTCAGACCCCATGCCTGAATTTGCATAATGCCGCGACGATGGCCTGACTCATACAATTCTTCAAATTGCGTGAGCGCTTGTTTATGTTTACCGCGACGATAATTTCCCGGTGCCATGGTAAACATTAACTCATCCCAACGTCGGTGATCACCAATACGCTTTGCAATGTTAATCGCAGGTATAATGGAATCATTGATTTCCTGCCAATGTCCAGTGGTGGTTTTATAAATAGAGGTCACCATCATGGTGTAAGCCTGACACTGAAGGTTGTTTGTTTGTATAGCCGTTTCGCGCGCCAGACGATAATACATTTCTGCCAACTTATAATTAGGGATCATACTGGAAACAACACATATATTTGATAAACAACGCGCCAACTCGGGTGACGTACCCGCTTCCTCAGATAAATTCAACGCACGTAAAGCGCCATACAAAACAACTGGCTTATCATTCCCCATGTAAGCAATTTGTGCCAAACGCTCAAAGGCACGCGATGCACCTAGTAATTGCTGGGCTCGCGCATGTTCACAGCCAACATATCTTTTAGGAAAAAGCCGGTGCAATAATTGTAAACCTACATCTTTGAGAAGTTCTTTAATTAATTTGGCTTTACTTAAATCTGCTGGCTGCCCTAATAGTGACAAAGCAATTTGCATGTGTTCTCTACTCTGCTGAAAATTAGCTAACGAGTAATAGACCTCACCCATTTGTAAATGCCACTCACCTCGCATTAAGTCTGGTGTTGGTGAACCTAATTTACGATCAAGCTCAAGCGCCTGTTCGTAAAATTTCAACGCTTCTAAATTCGCGAAAGTATTGGCTGCTTGATAACCTGCTTTGACACAATACTTTAAGGTTCTTTCATCATCGCCAACACGACTAAAATGATAAACTAACAAGCTATAAAACGGTGCCAAATTATCCGGGCTAGTTCGTTCATACCATTCTGCCACTGAAGTATGTAGTTGTTCTCGTTGTGAAAATAACAGCATGTTATAGGCAACTTCACCAGTTAAATATTGCTTAAAAACATACGACTCTTCAGCTTGTTGCTTAGTCCGTATCATTAAATCTAGGCGGACTAAATCATCAACAAAACTTTTAAGATTATCTTGCTCTTCCTTTAACGGAAAAATATCCCTCAAGATATTCAAGCGAAAAGCATGGCCAATAACACTTGCCACTTTTAATGCTAGTTGTTGTGATGCCCCTAAACGGTCAATCCTTTCAGTTATAAGACCTTCTAAAGTATCAGGTAAATTTAATGAATCTAAGTCTTTTATGCCCTCAGCTAATGAACAAAGCCCCGCTTGAATAACAACCACTTCCGATTCTAATAAACGTTTCGCCAATTCTTCAATAAAAAAGGGGTTTCCTTGTGACTTTTCATTAATAAGATCTTCAATTTCTTGCGCTAATTTATTTACCCCGAATTGCTGACAAACTAATTCTAAACTTTCATCCTTACTAAGAGGTGTCATATCAATACGCACAGTGTCAGGCGAAGATGTTATATAACGATATACTTTAGGCAATGGTTCAGCAATCGGTCTCGTAATAATCAATATCAATAATGGATGTACATCACGAATAACTAACCTTAATAACGACCATGATGCGGAGTCCACCCACTGTGCGTTCTCAATCGTCAATAAAACGGGGCTTTTATCTGTCGCTAGTTTAATAATATTAACAATCAAATCATTAATATTATCTGCTCTTGCTTCACCACTTATTTGACTGGTAATTTCGTTATCACTCATATCGAGTGATAACATGTCACTTAAAAGTGGCAACAATCGAACAAGATCTTCATCATCAGAAAGATAATCAAGTGCAGCAACTTGTCGTGCTGCAGAATCACTAATGCTACCTAACAAAAATAACTGACTAAGAATAAGCGACCAAACATAATACGGTGTTACTGCTTCGATCGCGCTAGCGAATCCACGCAAACTAACAAATTTATTTAATTTAGCCTGATTACGGATTTCAGATGACAATGCTGTTTTACCAATACCTGCTTCACCATTAATAATCGCGATACCGGAAACATTGTTTTTTAATTCCTCAAACGCTTTTAATAACTTATCACGTTCTTCTTTACGACCAATCAAACTCACTTTGCTGGTGCTCGTTGGCACTTCCGTTAACAATTTCTGAATTGGTTGAAAATTTGCAATCAGTTCTGCTTTGCCTTTAAGTTGCAAAGCAGGATGTGCAGTAAATTCAACTTCCGCACTCGCTGCAAGATAAGTGGCCTCATCACAAAGCACTCCTTTACCTTTAGACGCTTGCATTAAGCGAGCGGCTAAATTTACATTATCACCCATTAAAGTATATTCGCGACGACGTTCATCACCAATCGTGCCACAGAAAACTCGACCTGAACTAATCCCTATCGCACATTGCCAACCAAGATCTTTTAAGGCTTTTTGCATGTCCATTGCCGCAAGCACGGCGCGCACAGGATCATCATTATGTGCCAAGGGGGGTAATCCCAATGCAGCTAAAAGACTGACACCTTTATCATCAACACTGAGTTTATTAATACTGCCCTCGTAGCGATACAAACAACGCTGTAATGCATCCATAACACTTTGTGCAACTTCAGTCGATGTATCAATTTGCATATCGGGCAGGTTAATAAATAAAACACTCACCCGTCTTAATTCACCAAGCCATGCACCTTGTCCCGTGCTAAGACGACTGTGAACGGCGCCAGGTATGTAAGACTTAAGTTCAGCCAACACCTCATCACCCACTTGAGGGAATTCCAGCGCATCAATCAAGGCCGATGAACGAGATGCTTTGACCAACATGCTGTGTTGCCCAATATCTTCTGCCTCAAAATCCTCAGCAACCAATGACCATGCTGATTTATGACAAACCAATTTATCGGGTGGACATTCTCCACCTGCATCACCAGCCAATGTTAACGCTGGTCCTGTGACCGTAAATTCTTTACGTCCTAACTTGCCACCAAGATGGTAACTGCGTAACGGGCCTGCCGAGACAGCAATTTTAAGCGCTAATTTCGTTCCATCAGGGGCTTTAAAGTCGCGTAATGCAGCATGTGAAGCTAAACCACACTGCAATGCAGCACGTTGACAGTCAACGAGTGCAACACCATCGATAGCAGGCCAAACCGCTAACATAGCATCACCTGCAAATTTTATTATATCGCCACCGTGGCTATCAATGGTGGCAATAAGATGACCGAAATAAGCGTTGAGTATCTGAGTGAGCTGTTCCATGCCACCCGGTCCTTGTTCGGCAAGTTTTTCTGTTAGCGCAGTAAAGCCGGAGATGTCTGCAAATAACAAAGCAGTTTCAAATTGAGATTCAGATTTGATGCCCTGCTTTTGCGCATAGAGATCCTTCAGCACCAATCTAGGCACATAAGCACTGTATTGCTTAAGCACTTCTGCTTGCAACGATCTCCTCCTCATCTAAATCTTATTATCATTAGACTATAAATCTAGCACATACCGTATGTTCATGCTGAAAAGCCTCGCAAACTATTCCCTTTCAAGCTAGCTATGCTAAGGTAGCCCCCATTATGGCTAAGCAATCTAGAAAACAACGCAAAAAATCATCTGCCCATCATGTTGAAGGGCCAAGTATGGCCGAATTGGCTGATCGCCATGAGCTTTATGAAAACTCGGTGCAAAATGCTGAAACAGAAGTCGATTTTGTTAGCGAAACCTTCGAATTGATACGCAAACGCAAACTAAAACTACTACGCGAAGATTTTTGTGGAACGGCTAGTGTTTGTGGAGAATGGGTTAGCCGTGGTGAGGACCATCGCGCTATAGGTATTGATCTTGATGAAGATGTTTTGCAGTGGGGGCGAGAAAACAACCTTTCAAAACTCAATGATGAACAACGAAGTCGTGTTACGTTATTAAAAGAAGATGTGTTAACAACACAACCAGAAAAAGCTGAAGCTATTCTAGCCATGAACTTTAGCTACTGGTATTTCAAAAAACGGGACGTGTTACGCGGTTACTTTGAACATGTTCTTAACGGTCTAACTAATGATGGTATCTTTTTCCTCGACTGTTTTGGTGGCTACGAAGCATTCCAGTTAATGGAAGAAAGCACCGAGAACGAAGGTTTCACCTATACATGGGATCAATCAGAATATAATCCTATTACCGGTGATTATGTTTGCCATATTCATTTTGAATTTTCTGATGGCTCTAAAATGAAAGAAGCCTTTACTTATGAATGGCGTCTTTGGACAATGCCTGAATTACGGGAACTACTCGTAGAAGCCGGTTTTAAGAACGTCATGACTTATTGGGAAGGCTCTGATGAAGACGGTGACGGTGATGGTACTTACGAAGCAACCGAAGAAGGCGAACCGGATGCAGGTTGGGTGTGTTATATCGTTGCTGAAAAATAGAATGCGCTAATTGCAACTAGCCACCGCATCCGCTGCGCAGACCGATCCATCTACCCAAATTGCTTTGCCTAATTTTGCACCCGTTAAGTTCGCCGAACGTAAATCAGCCCCCGTTAAGTTCGCAAACGATAGATCTGCATTCACCAACGACGCCCCTTGTAAATTGGCATTCACTAAGTTTGCACCTTTCAACAAAGCTGAACTCATATCGGCAGAAACTAAATTAGCTTGGCTTAAATCCACATAAGCCATATCTGCACCACGTAAATTGGCATACTGCATATTTGATGAATTCAAGCGTGCATTTCTTAATAGGGCATTTTCAAGATTAGCCGAGGCGAGATCTTTATTTAATAACACACAATTCGTCCAATTCACTGCTACAGCAGGTACGGCACTGCAATCAATCACTACTTCTTCAGGTTTATTTTGGTAGGCATAATAACCAGCCCAGCCTATAAAGATAACAATCGCAACTAAAAATAATTCTGCTGAAAAAACACTTTTAGATTCAGTGCCAACAGCTCTCCCACCTAATAAACTACGATGAGATGTTATATCATCAAGTTCATCATCTCGCCGATCACTTGTTCTGCGTTCATCACCACGTGCATCCGGTTTTTCACCTCTTCGATCAGCAGCTAAACGCTCATCTGCCCATCGACGTGCGGCCATCAAACGCTCCTGCTGCATAGGATCGTCATCATCGGCTTTAAGTATATCGGGGATTAAACTGGGTACATCTTTCACTAATTGCCAATTTTGTCCGTCCTCACTCACTTTGTGATTCATTTCCAAGCGACCAAGTAGAATATGACGACTAATCAAACCTGCAGCAAAAGGTCCTTCGACCTTGTCGCCACGCTGCATATACCATTTTCCACCTTTCAAATCTGACATACAAAATCCGGTATATTGCGCCCATTCGGGCAGGAACCTATTCTTTATATATACTATATACTATCCCTATCAGGTGATATAGCCTCAGTTATTATGAAAATACCGCCTTCTCCAGAACAGATCATCAAAGCCACTAGCAGTACGACTGCGACAACGGGCGCAAATACGATTCGCCCAGCAGAATTATTAGCCCAGTTACAACCTGGACAAACCCTATTAGCCAAGGTTGAGAACCTTCTTGCCAATAACCAAGTTGAATTGCGTATTGCCAATCAACTCGTCAAAGCCGATAGCCCAATACAATTAGCCACAGGTCAACCCATCAAACTACTCGTCGAAGATTCTAAAAATGGGCTCATTTTACGTATTGCCCAACAGGCAAGTCAGGTGGAAACCTTAGCCAAAGCGTGGCGTGTTGCCTTGCCTAAGCAACAACCCATTATTGATGTTGTTAAACAACTTGCTAACAACCTTGCTAATAATAATACCGAAACCGCCAGCGATAAAAATATTGCCAATCAATTACGAACCGCGATACGGGCGCTAGTCAATACCTTACCTTCTGTTAAAACAGTCAGCCAGACTGATGGCCTACGACAAGCCATTCAAAATAGTGGTGTCACCCTTGAAGCCCAGTTAAGGCAAGCCATTATTACTGGTGTAGCTCCTCGCACTGATAACAATATCAAGGCCAATTTCTTACGTGTTGCGCAGGCAGCATTACAAATACAAGCCGACACCAAATCAGCTAATGTTGCAACAACAACTACTTCTGCTACACCCCAAACAAACTCGGGGAAACCTAATCCTATTGATGCTTACACTTCTTTATTGACTAGTGCGGTAAAACCATCACAACAAACCGATCAATCATTATCAACACAACGACCTTTATTACCCCCTTTACCTCTTGCCACAACTAGCGACACAAATAGTCAAAATATAAATCGTATAATGACCTCTTTACCAACAATACTTCAGCGACTATTTTCATTTACGCCAATAAACGCTAACCAAGCGCAAGTGAATACCAATGCAGTTGCAAATCAACAAAGCCCCGCTTCGCAACAAGTCTTCTCAACCATGTTGGTAGAATTAATTAACCAACTGGAATCAGGGCTAGCCCGTATTCAACAACATCAACTCAATAATATGACCAGTGATGATGTTATTCGACAGTTTCTGAATTTAGAGCTGCCTGTTTTTAATGGCAAAACCTTTGACAATATTGGGGTTCGTTTTGAATGGGATAAATACCAAGCTGATGACGAAGATGCTGACCAGCAGCACCAATGGCGAGTCGTCTTAAACTTTGACTTTGATGAATTAGGTAAAACCCAGGCAATCATTCGTACAGGTCAGAATGAAATTCATACCGACTTTAAGAGCGAGAACAAACAAGCGCAAGAGTTATTTGAGAAAAACAAAAACACACTTGCTAATGGTCTGCAAAAACACGGTTTAACGCCAGGTCAATTTACCTTTAGCACCGGGCACATCGATCTTGAACCCAGCAACAAACATGATGAAAATATCGTTAAAACAAAGGCATAACATTGGCTGATAATAAAAAAACAGGTAGAACGATCGATGGTGAAGTCATCTTTAATGCAGAGCATATTACAGAGGCTATTGCGCTACATTATGATGGTGATTTAGCACCCTCTGTGACAGCTAAAGGTGTCGGCAATGTGGCGAAAGAAATTTATCGTATCGCTAAAGAAAATAATATCCCACTGCATGAAGATGCCGAACTTGCTAGCTTATTATCACGACTTGATATCGGTGAAGAAATACCTAGAAATCTATACGTAGCAGTTGCTGAAGTCATTGCCTTTGCCTATATGGTTAACGGCAAAGCTGAAGAATATCACAAAAATAATCAGTGAGTTGATTGTGCCTGTTGCTCTGTATTTAAGAATAAAATCAATTCTGCTTCACCGCGAGACAAGCCACAATGATCAACAAGTTCTTCCATGTCTGCCCCTTTATTAGCTAAACGAGCTGCGTTACCGTAACTTTGCAAATCGGGTGCTTTATGTTCTAAGCGCGATTGACGCTCTGCTTGTTGGCGTGTTTTTGATTCTAAACGACTAATCCGTCTGCCTACCCCAACAGAACCACTACAAAGTGCATTGAAATTATTCTGTAATTCATCCATGGTCGATTCTAATTGCGCAATACGTTTTTTATCTTGTCTTGTTCTTATCGATAAATTCACACAAAGACCAACGCTCATTAGTACCGCTGCGCCAAGTAATATTGTTATAAGGTCAATATCCATAATTATATCCATTAGTGAAACTATCAAGGTTATTTCTAGCGCTTACGCAAATTCATCTACGTGAGGTTGTCCATCATCATCTTTTTCTTCATCTAATGCTGAAGGGTCTTTTTCTCGTTGTTGCTCGTCACGATGCTTATCAATTTTATCACTCGGGCGCTTTGGAAAAGTTGGGTGTAAAGGTCGTATGTCTCTTATGCCTACCATGCTTCAACATAGGCTAGTTATAACTCAGCCATATCCTGCCATTCTTCGGTACTGAGTAATTTGTTTACATCAACCATAATTAATAAACCACTCTCTCTGGATACGACACCCTGAATGTATTTTGAACTTTCATCATTACCCACATCTGGTGCGGATTCGACTTCCGATTCACGCAGGTAAACAACTTCTGCAACACCATCGACTAATAAGCCAACAATTTGACCCATAACTTCGATAATGACAATACGTGTGTCATCGTCTATTTCTCTCTCATTGAGCATAAAACGACGTCGTGTATCAATCACTGTCACCACATTACCGCGCAAGTTAATAATGCCCAATACATAATCAGGCGCACCTGGCACAGGCGCTATTTCTGTGACACGCAAAACTTCCTGTACCTGAATAACGTTGATACCATACAGTTCACCTTCAAGCCTGAAAGTAACCCATTGCAGTACCTCGTCTTCTACGTTCTCTGCTAAATGCCCCATGTTAATAACCTCTTAAAAAACAATATTATTCAAATAGTTACAAAAGCCACCTACGTAGCGCCAAAATATCGTCAAATTACTCTTTTGTACATATAATAAGCATTTTTCATGCCAGTTTAAGCTGCTGGTACCAGTTGATCTGACCCTAACATCTCAGCAAATTCATCCGCATCGAGTAATGCACACATATGCTCGATAACCGTTCCTGCAAGCCAAGGGCGTTTACTGGTTTCGCAGCGCCAGCGCACATCATTTTTACGTAAGGTAACCACTTCAGACACTGCATCACAAGCAAGACCCCAATGTGAGTCACCGATCAAGATAATTTTCTGCAAATTGTCGGTGTTGTGCTGTGCTCTGAATTTTGAGGGAACCACCAACACAGCAATATCAATGACTTTAATCTGCCGTTCACGCTCTGACAAAACACCTAAAAACCAATCTGAACGATTGGGCATCGGTGTCAAAGAACTAGACCACTCCAAAATACCATTTAACTTATCCAGCGGTACCGCAAATTTAACACCCGATACATCAAATAAGAGAATTTGAAATTCATCCTCGTCTAGCGACGACGCACCCTCAGTAAATACAGGTACATCGCTTTTTTCAACAATGTCTCTTGCTTCACGCAGCGTATCAACAACAGGCTCTACTGAGACTGTTGGCTCTACTTCTGGTTCAATCTCAGACAACAATGCATCAAGGTATTCCATGACGACTTGTTGCGGTTCACTTAAGTGTACATTCTGTTTGATAGCCTGTTTTTTCATATGGACGCAACCACCTGATTAAGTGTTTCTGTTTCACCTAACAAATGAACTAACAAATTCCTGTATGCTTCGACACCCCGTGTTTTTGGCGCTAATAATGACAATGGAATCCCTTGACGACTTGCTTCACGGAACTGCGTGTCAACAGGAATAACACTCGGCCACAAATTATCTTGGTACTGATCCTGTAATACTTCTAATGCACCTCGTGATGCCTTGGTACGTCGGTCATATAAAGTTGGGATCACGGTATAATTCAATACGGTATTACGCGACTGCATAATCATGTGCAAAGTGTGCACCATCCGTTCAAGACCTTTAAGCGCCAAAAACTCCGTCTGTACTGGCACCAATAACTGATCACAAACGGCTAAGGCATTGACCATTAAAATACCTAATTGTGGTGGGCAATCAATTAAAACAAAATCATAGTCATCACTTAAATATTTAAATGCTTTTCCAAACACCAATCCCATGCCTGGTTTAGTGCCCATTTGACGATCAAGTGCCGCCATCGATGTTGATGCAGGCAATACATCTATATTATCAAACTGGCTTGAAATAATTTGTTGTTTAACGATTTCTTTATTGTACTCACCTTCTTGGTGAAATAGCTGGTACAAACCACCTCTTAAGGTGTCAGGATCATTACCTAAATACACTGTTAATGAACCATGTGGATCTGCATCTACCAATAAGCATCGTGAGCCTCTTTCTGACAACAAACCGGCAAGGCTTACTGCAGTCGTTGTTTTACCAACACCGCCTTTTTGATTAGCAATAGACCAAACTTTCATTGTCCTGCCTCTTCAACAGGTGCAAGCGAAGGTAATTGAATGGGAGAAACAATATTTTTCTGTGCTGTATTTTGTCTGGGAGAGATTCTTCTTGTCGGCAATACTGGAAGCAGATTGTTCCCTAATGTTGCATCAGTACGAACTGGTGTTATTGAAACGACAGGCTTAATGACAAGTACAACTCGTCTATTTTGCAAGATTTCTAACGATGTATCGATAGTGGAATAAGGTCGGTATTGCGCATAACCAACTGCCCACATTCTTTCTGGATCCATATCATGTTCTGCAAACAAACTCACGACTGTCGCAGCCCTGGCAGAAGATAATTCCCAATTACTCGGATAAATAGCGGTACTAATCGGCGTACTATCCGTATGACCTTCTACTTGTATAGATGTCGGGAAACGAGACAAAGTAGATGCTATTCTTATTAATAATTTTTCGGCTTTAACTGATAACCGCGCACTTGCTTTTGGAAAAAGCAATTTAGATTTTAATTCAACTTCGAGCCCATCCTTGCCCTTCCTTAACGTAACTAAGTTTTGATCAATCAAGGTAGCCAATGAGTTCTTTAATTCATCTTGCAAAGCATTAAGCATCTTTGATGCTTCACCAATCTTGCCTGGACCCGGCTCATTCTTCTGACCATCATTGACTCTAATAGGTTTTATGATTGATTTATCATTTTTACTATCTGATGCTGGATTTTGTACGCCTTCATTTAGAGGATTCAGTGTTCTCGCTAACTCACCCATCTGAATAGGCTTATCTGATTTACCTGATTTTTTAAATGCCGACTCTAAGGTATCAGACAAAACACGATACTTACCTTCATTTACCGATGAAATGGAATACATCACTACAAAGAAAGCGAATAAAAGTGTAATGAAGTCGGCATAAGACACTAACCAACGTTCATGATTTACATGTTCTTCTTGTCTTTTCTTTCGCGCCATATCATTAACCAATTATTGCAGGTAACCCTGCAATTTAGTTTCAATATTTCGTGGATTTTCACCCTCAGCTATTGCGATAATACCTTCGATAACCATTTCTCTATATTGTGTTTGATGATGCACTAATGCTTTTAACTTACTTGCAATAGGTAAAAAGAATAAATTAGCTAAACCTACACCATAAATCGTTGCGACAAATGCAACTGCGATCCCGGGACCTAACTTGCTAGGATCAGCTAAATTATTCATAACATGAATAAGCCCCATCACCGCACCGATAATACCAATTGTTGGTGAATATCCACCGAGACCCTCATAAACTTTTGCTGCTTCAGTGTCGTGGTGTTCTTTTACATCCACCTCAACTTCAAGAATATTTCTAATAACTTCAGGTTCACTGCCGTCAACCAATAATCGCAACCCTTTACTAGAAAAAGGATCATTAGCAGACTCTGCAATCGCTTCGAGTCCTAATAGTCCTTCTTTACGAGCAATATTGCTCCATTCAACAATGTTTTCAACTGCTGCCTCTGAACCTAGTTTTGGTGGAAAAAATATCCATAACAGCATTTTTAATGCACGAGCAAAAACTGATAGTTCAGTTTGCAACATCACAGCACCCACTGTACCGCCTGCCACAATAACGAAAGCTGTTACTTGAATAAGCGAATCAATGTGACCACCTTCAAGAAAATTGCCACCTAGAATTGCACCTATTGCAATAATCATTCCGAAGATGCTGAGGAAATCCATGATTAGATGCTTTTAGCCAAGCAATCGCCAATGAATGATAGCGGTAAAACATGATCGGATAAGCCTGCATCTGCTACTGCAGCGGGCATACCATAAACGACACAACTAGCTTCATCTTGTGACCACAATGATGAACCACCCTGTTTCATTTTTTTAGCTCCTTCACGACCATCCGCCCCCATTCCTGTCAAAACAATCGCTAAAGCTTTCCCGGGAAAGGCTTGTGCTACGGAAGTAAACGCGACGTCTACAGATGGTTTATAGTTTTGTCCTGGCAGTGGTTCTGATATCTTTATATTACTATTTACACCATGTTTAATTATTTCCATTTGTTTACCACCGGGTGCAAGCAAAGCAACACCTGGTTTTAATACTTCCCCGTCTACAGCTTCCCGTACTTCTATCTGGCATAAACCATTCAGCCGCTGCGCAAAAGCAGGTGTAAAACTTGCTGGCATATGTTGGATTAATATAATAGGTAAAGGGAAATTCTTAGGTAATTTAGTTAGCACATCCTGCAATGCAACCGGTCCCCCCGTCGATGTGCCGATAGCAATTAATTGATAGTTTCCCTTACTGGGCATGCTAACTGGTTTGGCTGGCGACGTTGTTGCTGCGCTAGATTGAGATGTTCTGCTAACAGAAGATGGTTTTGCTAAGCCCCGTGCAGCAATCAATCTGACTCGGTCACAGAGTAAACGATTCGCTTCATCACTAGCACTGGAAATATCATCAAATTTCATAGGAAGGAAATCAACAGCACCCGCATCCAACGCGTCTAAGGTGGCTTGTGCGCCATCTGTTGTTATGGAAGAAAACATCAAGATAGGAATGGGTGAGGACTGCATGATCTTTCGAACTGCTGTTATACCATCCATCACTGGCATTTCAATATCCATTGTGATGACGTCAGGTTTTAATTTTGCAGCTTGCTCTACTGCATCAAGACCATCTTTTGCCATGCCGATAACTTCAATATTTCTATCAGCATCTAATATTTCATTAACTCGTCGTCTAAAAAAACTGGAATCATCTACGATCAATACTCGCGCGACCATGTAATAACTCCTTACATTCGACGCGCGTAGGCTTTTAGTAACCCTGGCACATCAATAATCAATGCAATTTTACCATCACCCGTTATCGTCGCACCGGACATACCCGGTGTGCCTAACAACATTTCACCTAATGGTTTAATCACAACTTCTTCTTGTCCTAATAACTCATCAACCACAAAACCGACTCGTTGAGTACCAATTGCAACGATCACAACATGGCTTGTATCTGCTTCATCTCTTGGCGGTGGGTTCTTTGCTAACCAGTTCCTTAAGAAATAAAGTGGTATTGGTTTATCTCTCACAACTACCACTTTCTGTCCATCAACCACATTGGTATGGCTCAAATCAAGATCAAATATTTCACAAACATTGACAAGGGGCAGTGCAAAGGTTTGTCGTCCTAAAATAACCATTAACGTTGGCATAATCGCGAGCGTTAATGGCACTTTAATCGTTAAGATGCTGCCTTCACCTAATTTAGAATCAATTTCTACGGAACCATTCAGCTGTATGATTCTGGTTTTAACCACATCCATTCCCACACCACGTCCGGAAATATCAGAAATTTCCTCTTTGGTTGAGAAGCCTGGTGCGAAAATCAAATTATAGCAGTCATGATCGCTTAATCTTGCGGCAGCATCTTCATCCATCAAACCTTTCTTAACAGCAATGCCGCGTAAGATATCAGGATCCATTCCTGCGCCATCATCCGATATTGATAACTCAATATGATCGCCTTCCTGCGATGCTTTTAGCAGTACCGTACCTATTCTTGGTTTGCCCACAGCTTCGCGTTCATCGGGCATTTCTATTCCATGATCAACTGCATTTCGAACCAGATGCACCAATGGATCAGCCAATGCTTCAACAAGATTCTTATCTAGATCTGTATCTTCGCCTTCCATATCGAGTTTAATTTCTTTACTCAGACTACGCGCTAAATCACGTACCACACGCGGAAAACGACCAAAAACTTTTTTGATTGGCTGCATGCGTGTTTTCATGACAGAGTTCTGTAAATCTGCTGTAATCACATCTAAATTAGTGACTGCATGTGTAACATCTTCACTATCAACGGTCGCCTGCAATGTAGTGAGACGGTTTCTTACCAGTACAAGCTCACCGACTAAATTCATAATGTCATCTAAACGTTTAGTATCAACTCGAACCGATGTTTCAGCTTGTGCTGATTCACGTACGGATTTTTTAGCCGATGCTTTTTTTGCTGGCTTCTCTTCAGCTTTCGGTGCTGCTACAGGTGGCTTCTCAACCGGTTCTGGCTTAACTTCTGGCTCTGCTACACTTTCATCAGCGGCTTTATTAGCGCCAGGAACACCACCATCACCGTGCAACTGATTAAGTAAATTATCAAATTCATCATCAGAGATTTCATCTTTACCACTAGCAGCTGCTGAGTCAGCTGGTTTTGATTCTGGCGTAGTCGCTGCAGAAGGTAAATTGCCCTTACCATGCATTTTATCCAGCATAGCTTCAAATTCTTCATCGCTAATTTCATCAGAATTCGCATCAACACTTGTTTCTATCTCAACCGATGTATTCGCAGTTGTCGCTGATGCAGCAAGAATTGCTTCAAACTCATCTTCAAGTTCATCAGCTGTCGGTTCTGCTGGTGTTTCTACTTTTGCAACCAGTTCCACTGCTGCGGCATCTTCCTTACCGAGTAGACCATCCAATGCCTCTAATTGCGCTAGATCGGCTTCAGAAATTTCTTCTCCATTACGTAGTTCATCAAACATATCATTAAGACTATCAAGAACCGGAAGAATCACATCCATTAATTTTGCATCAACCTGCAAAGCGCCATTACGTAGTTCATTAAATACATCTTCAGCACGGTGACATAAGGCAACCAGAGAATCGAGATTAAGGAAACTTGCACCACCTTTAATAGTATGAAAACCACGAAACACAGCATTTAGCAGTTCTGGATCATCACTGCTATTTTCCAGATCGACAAGTTGATTACCTAAATCATCAAGAATCTCACCCGCTTCTACGAGAAAATCTTGTAAGATTTCTTCATCACCATCGAAAGCCATGTTGCCGTTTCCCATCGTTTTAAAATCCTAAGCTTGATAACAAGTCATCAACTTCATCTTGACCAGACACCGCACCAGTACTCTTTAAACTGGGGATTTGTGGTCCATCTAAAGTCGGCTTTTCATTTTTGTTACTCGTGTCACCCTTAGTCTCTTCCATCATGGCGCCACTATCTTTAATTAATTTAACCAGGCTCACTTCAAGATCTGATACTAAATTAATAACGCGGCTAATAATTTGCCCTGTAATATCCTGATAATCTTGAGCCATCAATATTTCAGTTAAGCCTTTTTTAACTCTGTCTGTGCCCTGATGCTGTTCTTCAAGATAAGTTTCTATTTCTTTACATAATTTTCGAAACTCTTGCGGTTCCATATCACGTTTCATAAAACGCTGCCATAAACTATGAATTTCTTCACCTTGACCATCAAGGGTTTCACAAAGTGGTAATAAATCTTCAACCACGTTCATGGTTTTATGCGCGGCTTTATCAGTCATTTCAATAACATGCTTTAGTCGCTCTTTTGCATCAGGTATTTCAGTACCCGTTAACTCCGATAATTTTGAATCTAACTTGAAACTATTTAATGAATCATGAAATTCGCGCGTCAACTTACCTAATTCTTGAAATAAGCTCTTATCACGATTACGCGATAACTCTTCAACCAATTTATCGGCACCATCAATGTTGCCAGATTCAACTTCATCGATAATTTGGCGAGCTTTCTCAAGGTATTCTTCATCCATAACGCTAATATCGTTCACTATCCTTCTCCCTATTGATTAGGCTGCACCAACACGCTCAAATATTTTGCCGATTTTTTCCTTCAACACTTCTGCCGTAAATGGCTTCACGATATAGCCATTAACGCCTGCTTGTGCTGCTTCGACAATTTGCTCGCGTTTTTGCTCTGCTGTCACCAATAGAACAGGTAATGTGGATAGTTTTTCATCAGCACGAACGGCCTTAAGTAGATCAATCCCTGTCATACCGGGCATATTCCAATCCGTTACTAAAAAATCAAAATTCCCGGATTGCAACATCGGTAAGGCAGTCTGACCATCATCCGCCTCTTGAGTATTACTAAAACCGAGATCTCTCAGTAAGTTTTTGATTATTCTACGCATTGTCGAGAAATCGTCCACAATCAGAATTTTCATATCTTTATTCAAAACCAACTCCTAAATCTAATAGTTCCATATTCAATTAAGCTGTCGGCAGAAGATAAAAATAGTTTAGCTTTCTGTGATCCAATCTGACATACGTGCGCGTAAGCGGATAATAGCCTGACTATGAATTTGGCTAACACGTGATTCAGTGACACCTAAAACCTCACCAATTTCACGTAAATTAAGCTCTTCATCGTAGTAAAGTGCCATAACGAGTCGTTCTCGCTCTGGTAAATCAGATATACATTCAGCCAATGTCTTTCTGAAATTATCATGTTGTACACCTTCAAACGGAGAGTCACAATTACCCACTAATGTATCAATAATGGCCTCATCTTGACTACTGACCTCATTAAAACTGGTGACACGGTAGCCACTCGCATCTTGCAACAAGCGATGGTATTCATCGATACTAATATTCAGCTCATTGGCAATTTCGTAATCTCGTGCATCACGACCTTTGTCATTTTCAATCTTACGAACTGCTTCAGATATCGTTCTGGACTTTTTATAGACTGAACGTGGTGCCCAATCATTCTTACGAATTTCATCAACAATAGCACCACGAATTCTTATCCCTGCATAGGTATCGAAACTTGCACCCTGTGTTGGATCATAGTTTCGTGCGGCTTCAATTAAACCGATCATGCCCGCCTGAATAAGATCATCAACAGGGACACTTGGAGGGAGTCTTGTCATCATGTGATAAACAATCCGTTTTACCAAAGGGGCATGTTCAATAATCATTTCATCATGTGAAACACCCTGGTTTTCTGTATACATTGCCAATCCATTCATGACACATTCTCCGCTAACCATTGTTCAGGTTCGTTATAAACTAATCTTTCAATAAAAAATTCTAAGTGACCGCTTGCTTGTGATACGACTGGCCATTTATCAACTGCCTGTGCCAGTTTCTTAAATGCTAGAGATGAACGACTCCGAGGGTACACGTCACAAACTGCACGTTGTCTTTGCACCGCTTTACGCAAGTAATCATCAAAAGGAACTGTTCCAATAAAATCTAAGGTGACATCTAGAAATTTATCCGTCACTTTAAGTAACTTGCCGAATAACTCTCTACCTTGCTGTACGCTATGAACCATGTTCACTAAGATTCTAAAACGCTGTATGCCATGTTCTTTATTGAGTACTTTCATCAATGCATAAGCATCTGTAATCGATGCCGGTTCATCACAGACAACCATTAGCATTTCTTGCGCAGCACGGCTAAAGGTAATGACACTGTCAGAAATACCTGCGGCGGTATCAATCAGTAACACATCAATCTGATTGCCAATTTCACTGAATGCACGCACCAAGCCCACATGTTCTTCTGGTGTTAATTCCGCCATGCTTTTAATACCCGATGATGCGGGAATGATCTTAATACCCGCCGGACCTTCTACAATCACTTCTTCCAGTGTTCTTTCACCGCTTATTACGTGTGAGAGATTATGCACAGGGTGTACGCCTAACATGACATCTACGTTACCGAGACCAAGATCCGCATCCATTAACAATACGTTTTTACCCATATTGGTTAATGACATCGCAAGATTTGCAGACACATTGGTTTTACCAACACCGCCCTTACCACTAGCAACAGTAATAACACGCACAGGCTTCGGATTGCTCATACGTCGCATCCCTTCAGCCTGATCTATTCTCGCTTCAGCCATGTACATGCATTAATACCCTTGGTTATCGTGCAAGAAATTATCAGCCGCCATTATCTCTTCATCTTGATGACGTTTTAATTGCTCTGCTTGTTTGACTAAATTACCCCTTCTTGCCAAACGGATATCTTCAGGGACACGCTGTCCATCAGTGACATAAGCCATTGGAAGTTGATACTTACTAATAACGGATAAAACTGGACCGAGACTTGTTGCTTCATCTGTTTTAGTAATAATGCATGCTTCAGGTTCTGCTGCACTAAATACTTTTACGGCCTCATCCAATGCCGTCATTTGAGTGGTCGCCGATAACACGAGGAAGCTACGAACTAATGGAGAACCGTGACTAATGACTGAAAACTGTTCCGATAAACGAATGTCTCGTTGGCTCATACCCGCCGTATCAATTAATACTAAACGTTTATCTTGTAAACTATTTAATACTGAATTCAATTCTTTGCTGTCATTGGCAACAAAGACAGGTACATCAAGAATACGACCATAAATACGCAACTGTTCATGTGCGCCAATACGGTAACTATCCGTCGTCACCAGAGCGACATTTTGTTTACCATGACGTAAAGCAAAACGTGCGGCTAATTTAGCGATAGTGGTTGTCTTACCGACACCGGTTGGTCCAAGTAAGGCAATCATCCCACCATCATCAAGAAAATCTGTTTCACTTACAGGAAGTTTATGTGCGAGGCGTCCCATCGTTGCACGCCACATCATTGAAAATTCTTTTTGTTCAGGCTGTTCGTTTGCCAATTGTTGGCAAAGGCTATGCGATAAGCCTAATGACATCAGCTCACGTGTTAATTGAGTCCGTGCAGGATGGCGACGTGCTTGTTCTCCCCAAGCTAAGCCTGTCAAACGGTCTTCCATCATGCCACGTAGACTTTCTAGCTCACGGCGCATTTCAACTAATGTTGGTTCTTGTGACCATTCCACCTTAGGCGTGGTGGGTTCAGATATTTGAGGCGAAGATTCTGTTGGTTGAGGCGCTGCAGCGGCAGTGTTTTTATCAAGTAAGGCTTCATCGTAATCAATCGCCGCCACTAACTCGATACCACCACTGACTTCTTTATTAGAAAGAATAACCGCATCAGCCCCTAGCTCTTCCCGTACATTACGAATCGCTTCGCTAATATTTTTGGCAAAAAAACGTGTAATTTTCATATTTCACTCTTCGTTCTATTGCCAGATTATTTTTCTACACTGGCTGTTCATTCCCAACATTAGCGACGATACGTATCTGTTTAGAGTCGGGTATTTCGCTAAACGCTAATACATGAAGCTCTGGAACTGCATTACGTACAAATCGAGCCATTAACAACCGTAACTGTGGTGACACCACCAGGATTGGCGTTTTACCTGCGCTTTCCTGCTCTGATGCCGCTGTCTGCAACGATTGCAATAGTCGTTCAGCGAGTCCTGGTTCTAAGCTTGCTCCGGACCCATCGGTCGACAACAATGACTCTTGCAATATCTGTTCCAGAGAAGGATCGAGAGTGATAACGGGCATTTCTGCCTCCATCCCATTGATATATTGGACAATTGAGCGACCAAGTGCGATCCGCACTTGTGACGTTAACGTGGCGGCATCTTGACTCATCGCAGCATTGGCTGCCAATGTCTCGACGATCGTCCGAATATCACGGATAGGGATCCGCTCCTCAAGCAAATTCTGCAAGACCTTCTGAATGGTACCCAGAGACAACGTATCAGGAACTAAACCCTCTACTAATTTCGGTGCGGTTTTGCCTAAATTATCGAGAAGTTGTTGTACATCTTCACGACCCAGTAATTCATTAGCATGGCTATGCAATAATTGACTTAGATGGGTCGCAATCACCGTACTAGCATCCACAACCGTGTATCCCATTGTTTGAGCTTCGTCACGCTGTGAGGGATCAATCCATAAAGCATCAAGACCAAAAGCAGGATCTTTAGTTGGCATGCCATCGATGACGCCAAAAACTTGACCTGGATTAATCGCCATTTCACGATCAGGATAAATCTCCGCTTCCCCTAATGGCACACCCATAAGAGAAATAGAGTAACCATTCGGAGACAAATCAAGCTTATCTTTTATGTGAACAGATGGAATCAAGAAACCAAATTCTTGAGTCAATTTTTTACGCACACCTTTAATTCGTGACAGCAACTGACCACCTTGTTTACGATCAACTAAAGGGATCAATTTATAACCCACATCAAGACCAACAATATCGACTGGTACAACATCTTCCCAACTTAATTCTTTATTTTCTTCAACCGGTGCTGGCACCGCTTCAGCAGCTGCTTCAACAACCAGTTGTTGTTCTTGTTGTTTCTTTCGCTTCTCGATCATTATGCCCGTGCCGATACTCAATACCGCTAAAGTTAAGAACGCAAGGTTAGGCATACCTGGAATCAGTCCTATAATACCCATGATGGTGCCCGTCACTAACAATGCTCTCGGATTATTAAATAACTCACCAATAATCTGTTTACCCATATCATTCTCACCGGAGCTACGTGTAACCATAATTGCCGCTGCAGTAGAAAGAATTAAGGAAGGAATTTGAGCAACCAGACCATCACCAATAGTCAACAAGGTGTAATATTCAACCGCAGTTGAAAAATCCAAATCATGTTGAGCCATGCCAATAGCAAGTCCGCCAACAATATTAATAAAAAGAATTAAAATACCGGCAATGGCATCACCACGTACAAATTTACTTGCGCCATCCATCGAACCATAAAAATCAGCTTCTCGAGAAATATCCGATCGTCGGGTACGCGCCTCATCCTGATCAATTAAACCTGAATTCAGGTCAGCATCAATCGCCATTTGTTTACCTGGCATTGCATCTAACGTAAATCGCGCACTTACTTCAGAGATACGACCTGCGCCTTTAGTAACAACAACAAAATTAATAATAACCAAAATAATAAAAACGATTAGACCTACCGTGTAGTTACCGCCAACAACAAAATCACCAAATGCATAAATAACTTCACCTGCCGCATCCGAGCCAGTATGACCCTCAAGCAATACAACGCGGGTTGAGGCAACATTAAGCCCAAGCCTTAATAACGTTGCGATCAAGAGAATCGAAGGGAATGCTGTAAAATCAAGGGGGCGCGTACTATAAATACCTGATAGCAATACAATCATCGCTAGAGCAATATTAAACGTAAAAAGCACATCAAGTAACAAAGGTGGAATAGGAATAACCATCATCGCAAGCATGATAAGCAACAAAAACATTGCCCCCATACCATTGCGGTTTATCACTTTTAATCCATCTAATGCTGATGCTGTCGCTGTCGCCATTGTTGTATCACTCGCTATTAATCATGTTGCAAATCATCAGGGATATCGACGTCAGGTAACATTATTTCATCATTACTTGAGCGTTTCTTCTTATCTAATTGATATACATAAGCTAGAATTTGAGCCACTGCTAAATATAATCCAGCCGGGATTTCATCATTTAATTCTGTGCTATAGAATAAAGCCCGCGTTAATGGCGGCGCTGCCGCAATAGGAACATTATTCTCTGCTGCAACTTTGCGAATTTCTGCCGCGACTAAATCAGCGCCTTTGGCAACAACACGTGGTGCGCCCATCGATGTTTGATCATATTTCAGTGCAACAGCATAGTGTGTAGGGTTGGTTATAATCACATCTGCATTCGGCACTTCTTGCATCATGCGTCTTTCTGCCATCTCCATTTGCAACTTACGAATATGCTGCTTAACTTCAGGATGACCATCCGTCTCTTTGTATTCATCTTTAATCTCCTGCAAAGTCATCATTAATTGTTTTTTGTGATCCCACAGTTGAAAAGGCACATCTATCATCGTTACAACAATTAGCGCGCAACTAATAAAGAAAAATCCCCAAAATATCAAGTATCCTGTTTCAGCCAGAGCAACGTCGATTTCTAAATCGCCCAGATGTAAAAATTTACCTGCATTTATCCATAGATAAGTAACAACTACAGTTGCAACAATGACAAACTTTGCTAGGGCTTTTAATAATTCAACTAAGCCTCTCACTGCAAATATTTTTCCCAGACCTTTAATAGGATCAAGTTTTGACATTTTTACAGCAATGGCCTCAGCGCTAAAAGAAAATCCACCTAATAACATTGGCGCTATAAACGCGACAAACACGAGCAACACAAACAACGGAGCTAATATTAGTAACGCATCTGCGACACCACCACTAAATAGAACTAACATGGCATCGGGATTAAATACAACTTCACGTTTTAATGATAATCCGTTAACCATAATACCTCTAAGGCCTAACATGATATTGTCGCCTAAAAATATCATGCCACCCGCTGCCGCCAATAAAACAAGCGTTGTGTTGAGTTCTCGTGAACGTGCAATTTGACCTTTTTTACGCGCCTCATTAAGTCGCTTAGGTGTGGGTTGTTCGGTGCGTTCTTGTCCAGATTCAGCGGCCATTGTGTTACCCGCCCATCATGGTTCGAATTAGCTGATACACACTATCCAGCAGATTCTCAAATAAAGGAATAGTGCTGGGAATAGACAACAACATAACTATAAAACCGATAGTCATAATCACCGGAAAACCGATGGCAAAAATATTGAGCTGTGGCGCTGCACGTGTCATTACACCAAAACCAATATTAACAACCAATAATGAGGCAATTGCTGGCAACGCCATTAATACTGCACCTGAGAACATATACTTTGTCCAACTTAGTAATAACCATATTGCATCTGTCGTTAGACCCGTTTGAGCAATAGGCAAATCAATAAAGCTATTTGCTAGCACTTCGATCATTACTAAATGACCATTCATAGCTAAAAACAACAAGGTAACAAATATTGTATAAAACTGACTCACCGTTGGCACGACAACACCAGTAACAGGGTCATTCAAAGAAGCAAAGCCTAAACCCATTGTTAATGCGATAACTTGTCCTCCTAATACAAATACCGCAAAGACTAATTGCAATGCAAAACCCATTGCCAAGCCTATTAAGACTTGTTGAACTGCAACAATGCCACCGTTAACGCTAAATATTTCAACCTGTTCCATCGGCGGGATGTGTGGTGCAATAGCAAGCGTCAAGACTAATACAAAGATCACCTTTAGACGTTTAGGGAGTAGTCTCGATCCAAAAATAGGCATGGCACTAACTAGTGCTGATATTCTTATCAAAGGCCACATCAAAACCGAGAGTTGTGATAACAATTCTGTGCTTGAAAATATCATCATCAATTACTCGATATCAATTAACCAATCGCGTAAGGAATATTTTGATAAAGCTCTGTTGTATAGTTAATTAACATATCCAACAACCAAGGGCCGGCAAATGCCAACACCATTAAGGTAATTAATAATTTTGGAATAAAACTCAAAGTAACTTCGTTAATCTGTGTGGCTGCCTGAAACATGCTTACTAACAAACCCACTCCTAGTGCAGGTAGCAGCACTACCGAGACCATTAAGATAATGATGTGCAGTGCGCCTTGCATAATCTGGAGTACGTCTTGTGGAGCCATGAGTATTCCTATATATAAAAACTAGTGGCAAGGGTGCCAAGAACTAATGTCCACCCATCTGCCAAAACAAACAGCATGATTTTAAATGGCAGTGAAATAATTAATGGGGACAACATCATCATACCCATCGACATCAAGACACTTGCCACAACTAAATCAATAATCAGAAAAGGAATAAACAATAAGAAACCAATCTGGAAAGCTGTTTTTAATTCGCTTGTCACAAAGGCGGGAATAAGAATGGTAAAGGGAATATCATCGGGCGATTCAATGTTTTCTATGCCGGCAATACGTGCGTATAAATCAATATCAGACTCACGAGTCTGTCTCATCATGAATTCACTGATAGGTGCCTGCGCCATTTCTAATGCTTTCCCAGACGTAATTGTTTCATTCAAGTATGGCTGCAAGGCATTTTGATTTATTGAATCCAATACAGGTGACATAACAAAAATCGTCATAAACAAACTAAGCCCGATAATAATTTGGTTCGTTGGTGTTTGAGCCGTTCCGATGGCTGTTCGCAATATCGCTAACACGATTACAATCCGTGTAAATGCGGTCATCATCATCAATGCTGCAGGCAACATAGTCAGCAAAGTCATGATAATGAGCACCTGAATGCTCAATGTATATGTTTGACCACCATCCGCATTGGTTACCACAGACAAAGCAGGGATCCCTACTTCAGCAAAACCATTAACAGGAATAAGTAAGCCTAATATTATTAAAGGTAGATAAACCAGATTCTTCATTTACTCTTACCCTTTAATGCTTCTGTTAATTTTTCTGCAAAATTCATATTTGCAGTTTGCTTATTTTTAATTTCTATTGGTTTATCTAATACATGAAGTTTCTGTATACGCCCTGGTGAAACACCAATCAAAAGTTGTTCTTCTCCAACTTGTAATAACACAATACGCTCCCGCGCACCCATGGACATCCCACCAATAACACTTAATACACCACCACCTGTTAAACTAACACCTCCTATGCGACGAACCATCCACGCAATAACCATCACTAACAGTAGAACAAGTAGCAATCCAGCGACCATTTGAAATATATTCGTGCCTGAAAGAGGATCTATCGGGGCTTTAATTGTTTTAACTGATGTGTTTTCCGCAGCCAACGAGGATACAGAATAAAATAACAATACAAATAAAAACTGAGGTATTTGGGGTTTCATTTCACGTCAAGACTATCGTAACTTTTTAAGGCGTTCAGAGGCGCTAATAACATCAGTAAGACGAATGCCGAACTTATCATTCACAACAACAACTTCACCATGCGCAACTAAGGTTCCATTAACAAGCACATCCATCGGCTCACCGGCCAAACGATCTAGTTCAACCACAGAACCTTGGTTCAATTGCAATAAATTACGAATACTAATCGTGGTACGACCAATTTCCATCGCTATCGTGACCGGTATATCAAGAATAACATCCAGATTCACCTCATCACCAATGGGGGCGCTGTCATCTTCAAGCGCATCAAGTGGTGCTGTTTGTACATCTTGTGCTGGAGTTGATGCATCGGTACTTGCCAATATTTCATCTGCATCCACCACTTCCTCTGTAGCACCTTCTACCTCTGCCTGCTCTTCAAGTGCTGCAGCCCAAGGATCTTCTGCTGCATCCGCTTCACCTGCCGCTGATTCATTTTCATTAACTTCAGTTTCGTCACTCATTGTTTATCTCCTTCTGGCTTCACTATCGCTAATGCCTGTTTGGTTTCTGGGCGGGAAATTGAGCCGACTATCTTCACCGCTTTATTCCCATGCGCTTCCCCAAAGGTACCTCGTAAGACAGGTATATCGCCTGAACGTAATAACACTGTTTCAGGAATATCTATTGGGATAATGTCACCTTCTTTCATATTCAAAATTTCATTTAAACTAATTTCTGTTTCAGTCAACAAACATGTCAAATCCACTTCAGCACTTTTCACTTCATCACGTAACGCTGTAATCCAACGCTGATCTATTTCAGAGCGATCACTTTGCACGCCGGCATCCAATAATTCTCGAATAGGTTCTAGCATTGAATACGGCATCGTGATGTGTAAATCCCCACCACCGCCATCAAGCTCTATCGTAAATTTAGTAACCACAACCACTTCAGTAGGACTAACAATATTGGCAAATTGGGGATTTACTTCTGAATTAATATATTCAAACTCTGCATCAATAACCGGTTGCCAAGCTTCATGTAAGTTCTTAAATACATCCGCTAACACAATTTGAACAATGCGTAACTCAGTAGGTGTGAATTCACGACCTTCAATCTTGGCGTGAAACCGGCCATCTCCACCAAAAAAATTATCAACCAGAATAAAAACCAACTTAGGATCCAATACGAATAAACCCGTTCCACGTAGTGGGTGTATTTTGACTAAATTCAAACTGGTTGGAACAAATAAGGTGTGCATATACTCAGAAAATTTTAGCATTTGTACACTGCCAACTGATATTTCTGCTGTACGTCTAAGGAGGTTGAATAAACTTATTCTGAAATGACGTGCAAAGCGTTCATTAATCATTTCCAGCGTTGGAAGCCGACCACGCACAATGCGGTCTTCTACGGCAAAGTCATAATTTCTCGTTTCACCGTCATCTAAGCCTTCATCGCTATCGGTCTCAACATCACCACCTGATACGCCGTGCAATAAAGCATCAATTTCTTCTTGCGATAGTAAATCATTAACAGACATTGTTACTGCACCACAAAACCAGTGAAATAGACTTCATCTATACCAGGATTACCGATATTTTCTTGCATGATTTTTTTTATTTCTTCACGCGTTTGTTGGCGTAATTTTTCTTTGCCCTCAACACTATTCAATTCAGCAGCCGTCTTACTGCTATAAAGAAGTACTAAGTTATTACGAATAACAGGTTCGTGCTTTATCAGCTCATCAATGACTGATGGAGTTTTAGTTGCAACACTTAAATCAATTTGCAAGTAACGTAATTTGCCTTTGTCTTCAAAATTGACAACAAAAGCAGGTTTGAATTGGTGGTAGAGGGTTTCTGTTCCATGCTCTTCTTCTGTTGCAGTATCGCTGTCAGCTTCTTCAGCCACGCCGTCCTCACTTGTTTGGGCATGCGCATCATCACCACCAGCGATAACACCCGTAAAATAGAGCGTTGCCCCAACGGTCAGTCCGAGAACAAGCACGGCTGCCACGCCGATTATAATCATTTTCTTAGATTTTGAAGGCTTCGCGTCTTTTTCCGACGTTTCATCCAACTCTAAATCATCGTCACTAATCGCCATAGATATGACTCCTGTTAATTACCTAATACACATAGCAAAAGCCATGCCACCAAGAATTACCCAGAAATTATAAGATGGATTTTTTGTTCTAACGAATGGAGTAAACTATTAAATCAATTATTACAACAAGTTAGATGATAACTAAGTAGGATTATGTATATTTTAAGATCTAAGCAACTAATCAATATAAAGACGCTTTTCTGACACTTAATGATTTTTGCTCTCCATGTTATTGATTATTGACGGATGACTAAACGTAAAAATCAACAACATCGTCCTTAATCATTATGTTACTAACAAAAACCTTTTCATCAACTTGCTCATCGTCACTTGAGGCAGACCACTGTCGATTCTCTACTTCTTGTTGCTGTGATGAACCATTATTCGTACCTGCTTGCCCTTGGTTAAAATTATCCTGGAATATTTCTACATTTTCCAAATCGACCCCTTGCTCGGCAAGCATGTCACGTAAACGAGGTAACGCCTGCTCAATCGCTTCTTTCACCACACCTTGTTGCGTAGTAAAAACCACATTGGCTTTATCGTTATCGATATTCACTTGTATATCAATTCTACCTAACTCTGCTGGATTAAGACGTAATTGAGCAGATTGAGCATTCCCTACTGACCAAACAACCCGTTGAGAGAAGGCTTTTTGCCAACGCTGATCTTGTACAGGCACATCAACACTTAATTGTGCCATTGCTGTTGTTCCAATAGTTGTCCCAGCAGCTGTTCCATTTAAAGGTGTTGAGTTAACAATATTTGAAACTGTTGGCGTTACAACAAGTTTAGAGTTCAATTCTGGAAACTGTTCCAAGATTCGGCCTGACTGCCCAACTTCTATGGACACTTCGGCCTGCCTGGTTAATGGAGAAAATATTTTTTGCAATTGCAGTGATTCTTTAAACTGAGTAACCGCCTGTGTTTCAGCATCAATACCTAAATCAGTAAAAGGTAATAAAGAAACACTTTGATTGCTAGCCTCTGTTTTGCTGTTCGCCAATACAGGATTGTTTATAAACCGTATAGAATCTGCCGGTATTGGCACGGCTGCCTGCTGCGAAAGAACCGCATCTTTGACAATAGCTGTGACGGTTGCCTTTAATGGTGATTCAACTAAGGCTAACACTTCACCTAAAATATCAACAGGATCTGTGCTCAAGGTTAAGTCTTCAGGAATAATCTCCTCAAGTTCTGCAATATCTGCTTGAAGCTGAGTATTAATAGCCAGAGGCAGACTATTGCCGTCTAGCGGCAAACTTAAGCTAATTGCTTCTTCGACAACCACTTCATCATTAATCACTGTCTTAACCGCATCTGTAGCGGATACAGAATCCAGTTCATCACTCAATACACCGCCAAAAACGCCTTTAGAATCAGTATCTGAGACATCTGCTTGCACAGAAACCGATGAATTTCCTGGCTTAGCGGGTAAGCTGACTTGAATAGGTAAAGACTGTGATGTCGACATAGTATTGCTCCTAATTAGACTTACTTAGGTTAAGAGCAAGGACTGTGCCAGAAATTAGCCATCGAGATACATAGGACGTAAACGCTGTGCACGTTCATCGCTTTCATTTTGTTCGCGTTTATCCTGTTCACGGATTTCAGCGATACGATAACGATCAACCACTTTATTAAGCGCCTCACTACGTGTATGCATCGCCTGCCATTCGCGCTGTTTAACCTCTAAATGCCGCGTTGCCAATTCAATCTGACTTCTTTGGTAAATAATCGCTTCGTCCAACCTACGTATAAAACGGGTGTAATCTTGCATCTGCCCAGCGCCAATTCCTGCGCTACCCGCAGACACCATTTTATCCACATATTCTGAGCGGTATTGAATAAGTTCAGCTAACTTACTTTTATGTTGCTGTAAAACATTCTGCTGCTGCCCCATGTGACGTGCAGCATCACGCTCCTTGGCAACGGCTATTTCAGAAACAGGTTTTAAACGTTGTGATTTATTCATCATTAATTAACCGGCATCGATGCAACAGACATTTGTTGAGGAACGACCTGTTCTTGTGTCGGTATAGAAGATTCCGACACCATCGTATCAAGTGTGGCACAACTGGTCATGATGTCTACTGCACTACTCATATCCTGCTGCAAAAACTCTACTAATTGTGGTTGAATTGCCACCGCTTCATCTAGCCGTAGATCATGTCCAGGAGAATAAGCACCCACCGAAATAAGATCCTTACTTTTTTGATACGTTGAATATAATTTTTTAAAACGCTGCGCAGACTTTTGTTGTTGCGGTGTAGTGATTTCTGTCATCGCACGACTGATCGAGGCTTCAATATCAATGGCAGGATAATGTCCAGAGTCTGCCAAATCACGAGAGAGTACAATGTGCCCATCTAAAATTGCTCGCGATGCATCGGCAACCGGATCATTTTGATCATCGCCTTCTGCAAGCACTGTATAAAAAGCCGTAATAGAACCGCCCCCTTTCTCACTGTTACCTGCACGCTCGACCAGCTTAGGTAATAATGCAAATACTGATGGTGGATAACCTTTTGTTGCGGGTGGTTCGCCGATCGCCAATGCTATTTCACGTTGCGCTTGTGCAAAACGCGTTAAAGAATCCATTAACAATAAAACATTTTTACCTTTATCCCGGAAATGCTCAGCAATACTTGTTGCTAACATTGCGCCATGAATACGCATCAAAGGAGGATGATCGGCAGGTGTCGCAACCACCACCGCACGTTTCATTCCTTCAGCACCAAGTGTGTTATCGATAAATTCTTTTACTTCGCGACCACGTTCACCAATCATGCCTACCACAATAATGTCAGCCGTTGTATATCGTGTCATCATCCCCAATAAGACACTCTTACCCACACCACTACCGGCGAAAAGTCCCATACGCTGACCACGACCAACTGTTAATAAGGCGTTTATTGCCCGCACTCCAACATCCAACGGTTCTTCAATAGGATGACGTAACATTGGGTTAATGGTTTCGCCTTCTAAAGAAACTATACTGTCACCTTGAAGTGGCCCTTTACCATCTAATGGACGCCCTGCGCCATCAATAACACGACCTAAAATTGAATTATTAACCGGCACACCATGAACAGAAGTAGAAGGAATAACCCGAGCACCGGGAACTAAGCCTCTGACATCTTCTGTTGGCATGAGAAAGAGTTTATCGCCAGAAAAGCCCACCACTTCTGCTTCGACTTGAGATCCATTCGGCGCAACAATATTACATACTGCACCAACAGGTGCCTGACAGCCAACCGCTTCAAGCGTCATTCCAATCATTCTTGTTAGTTTTCCCTCAACAATAATAGGAATAGGTTTTTCAACTTCGTCTCGCAGAGAAGATAAACTTAAAGCCCAAGATTGGTGAGATTTATTTCTCTGCGTCGCGGTCACTTTGACGCTCCCCACCTAACATCCGCGCGATAATCCCACTTAGTCTTGCTTCAACACTCGCATCAACTTCGGAAAAATCGGTTAATACTTTACAGCCACCTTTACTTAACAATGGATCTTCTACAATCGTCCATGATTTATCTCCATCGGCTATATTCATGGTTTCACGAAGTACTGTTGCATCGTCAGGGTTCATGAAAACACGAATATTTTGCATGCCTGCTGGCAAAGCAGAAATGGTTTCTCTTACAACAGCAACGATTTGCCCAGGATCTGTTTTAATTTCTCGACGAATAAGTTTTCTGGCAATGCTAATTGATAACTGGCTTAATTGTTCAATAACCGCTTCATCAACTTCAGCTAAAGGTTGCTGTAAAAAACTAGCTATACTATCAATTGTTTTAAGACGCTCTCTGACTGCAGCTTCACCATCTTGTATGCCTTTTTGAAAACCTTGCGAGTAACCTTCTTCAAAGGCCTTTTTTTGTAAAATTTCAATCGAATCAGCGGTAATATGGCGTTGACGCTCCTGTTCGGCAATTTCTTTTACTGTGGGTTTCTGTATGGATGGAGGCTTCCACGCAGCATATTCAGCATGATCCCCATCAATAATCGTTGGCTTAGGAGACGAACTCATCGGCACCTCCGCCTAATGATATTTCTCCTGACTCAGTTAATCTTCTTGCAACTGAAATTATTTCTTTTTGTGCTTCTTCTACTTCACTTAATCTTACAGGACCTTTCGATTCCAGATCATCGCGTAACATTTCACTGGCACGTTTAGACATATTCTTGAATATTTTTTCTTTTAACGCTGTATCGGCACCTTTTAAGGCAAGCACAAGTATGTCTGTTGATATTTCACGTAACAATAATTGAATGCCACGGTCATCTATATCATTAATGTTTGCGAATACAAACATATTATCCATGATTTGTTGGCTTAGCTCTTCATTAACTTCTTTCATCTTATCCATAATTTCATTCTCAATTGATGTATCCATCAAATTAAGAATATTAGCCGCTGACTTAATACCACCCACACTGGATGATTTAATACTGCTGGTGCCATCACCAATAAATTGTTTTTCAAGAATATCATTCAGTTCAGCAATCGCGTTGGGCTGTATTCCATCGAGTGCAGCAATTCGCATAACAATATCCATCCGTACATTTTCTGCCATTTCAGCCAACACGCCTGCAGATTGGTCACTGTCTAAATAAGATAAAATAATGGCAATAATTTGCGGGTGCTCAAGACGAATTAACTCGGCAACCTGACGTGAATCCATCCACTTTAATTGCTCTAAACCTTTACTATTTTTACCTAACAAAATTCTATCAATAACACCAGTGGCTTTATCTGACCCCAATGCATTCACTAACACATTACGAATATAGTCATCGTTACCGATGCCCATGGCAGTTTGATCTTCAGCAATTGAAACAAAATCTGTTAATACATTATTCACTTGTTGTTTAGACACAGCGCTTAATTCAGACATAGCCGTACCGACTTTCTGAACTTCTTTTGGGCCCATGTGCTTAAGTACTTCAGATGCTCTTTCTTCACCTAGAGACATCAATAGTATCGCTGCACGTTCAATGCCACTTAAATCTGAATCTGTACCCATCAGTGCATTATCCGCCATCTGTTGCTACCCACGTTTTCAATACTTGAGCAACCGTTCGAGGATCTTGATCAACCATTGCGATTGCTGAATTAATATTAGATTCATTTGCTTGTTGCTGGACTTGTTGCCCAGCAGCTTGCCCCGATATCGTCACCTGAGCACCATCTTCATCAACTATTTGCACACCTTGTGCTGCCAGTAGCTGCTGCGTTTGTTCCTTAAAATCAACACCTTTAGCTGCCAGCTCTTTCATCACAGGGCGTAATACACCGAAGACTAATAATAATACAGCCAAACCACCTAATGCCTGTTTACCTACATCCCACACCCATGCTTGTTCCCAAATAGGCACTTCCGGTAGTGCTTCGGGTTCTGGAATAGGACTAAATGCGGCATTAATCACATTAACACTATCACCACGACGAACATTAAAACCGACTGCATCTCGGACTAATTGATTAAAGAGATTAATTTCCTGCTCACTATAGGGTGTCGATTCACCACCACCTGCTGCGAGTTTATTATCAATCAATACAGCAACTGAAAGCCGATGAATGTTGCCTGTCGCCAATTTTGTATGACTAATTGTTCTGTCCAGTTCATAGTTACGTGTTGACTGCAGCATTTTATCAACTAACGCCCCAGCCACTGATGTCGTGGTATCAGCACCTGTTACTGTTCCTGCTGCAGGGGGTTGATTAGTTAATGCACCTGGTACACCGCTAGGACCTGAATCGCCACCACGTGATTCTTCACTAATCTTCTCACTTCTTACTGCGGATTGATCTGGATTAAATGACTCCTGAGTCTTTTCTGTTACCGTAAAGTTAATGTCAGCATTGACCTGTGCTCGAACTCGACCATCACCCACGATAGGACCTAGAATATCTTCAATACGTTTTACATAGGACTGTTCAATCTTGTTTTTATAATCAAGTTGCTTACCACTAAAGGCCATAGCTTCATCATGATCATCAGTGAGCATTTTTCCCACCTGATCAACAACGGTAATCATTCCTGCTTCCAATTCAGGAACACTGGAACTTATTAACCCAACAATGGCCTGTACCTGAGCCTTCTCGAGATAGCGTCCTGGATACAAACCAACAGTAACTGATGCACTGGGTTTCTTTCTGTTCCGAACGAAAACAGATTGCTTAGGAATATCAAGATGAACACGCGCTGACTTAATCGACTTTAATGTTGAAATTGTTCTTGCCAATTCACATTCTAATGCACGTTGATAGCGAAATGATTCCACAAACTGACTAC
>VAPL010311902.1_pt1 | contig 38599 bp, 33 predicted proteins | sample 3395061 | NCBI WGS metagenome assembly VAPL01 (sample SAMN08290444, study PRJNA428436) | hydrothermal vent metagenome | isolation source: Deep-sea hydrothermal vent chimney 2 | place: Pacific Ocean: Juan De Fuca Ridge | depth 2182 m m | reverse complement strand
TTGTAACGCTTTCTTTTTATCTTTTGCTTCAAGCAGCATTTTTAATTTGAAATCCAGCTCTTCTGGAATGACGGGTTTATTGACGTAGTCGTCTCCACCGACCCCATACCCTTTTATTTTTTCCTCCAGGCTGGTATGAGAAGAAACAAAAAGAAAGGGAATGTCTTTTATTGCTTCGTCATTTTTGATGGTTTGACACAGTTCGTACCCCCCCATACCGGGCATCATCACATCTGAAATAATAATATCAATAGGTAAGCACTGCTTTTTAAGAATATCTATTGCTTGATGGCCATTTTCAGCAGTCACGGTTTGGTAACCAAAGCTTTGTAAATAAGCGGACTGGACAGCAACCAGACTAGGATCATCATCAACGACGAGTACCGTTTCGTTTTTTGCCATAATTCGAGTGTCTTTAATCTATAATTGTGAATGATTTAATTTTCCCGTTAACATAGTCGGCAATGTAGAATGATTTCTTGAGGGGGCAGATAAGGCTATGCACTTTATTATCCTTTTAATATATAAGAAAAAATGGGATATTTATGAGAATTCAAAGGCTGAGTAATCAGTTGTCAAACCAAATTGCAGCAGGCGAAGTGGTGGAACGGCCTTCTTCTGTTGTTAAGGAATTGCTTGAAAATAGCTTGGATGCCGGTGCGACTGTGTTGGACATTGAGGTTGAGCAAGGAGGGAGTAAGCGTATTACGGTACGGGACAATGGCGGAGGTATTCATCGCGATGATTTGGAGCTTGCGTTGAGTCGACATGCCACCAGCAAAATTCAAAAATATGCGGATCTAGAAAACGTAGCGAGCCTGGGTTTTCGAGGTGAGGCTCTACCTTCTATCAGCTCCGTATCACGTACGCTGCTGATTTCCAGAGTGGCCGGTGAAGATGCAGGTTGGTCGGTTAAAACGGAGGGACGTGACCCCGAAGTAGAAACCGCACCGATGGCGCACCCTCAAGGGACAACCGTTGAAGTTCGAGATCTTTTTTTTAACACTCCGGCCCGACGTAAATTTTTACGTACGGAAAAAACGGAGTTTAATCATCTTGAAGAGGGGGTTCGGCGGCTGGCATTGAGCCGCTTTGCGGTGGCTTTTCATCTCAAACATAATGGCCGCACTATATTTAATTTACCGGTAGCGACAACACCGGAACAAAAATTAAAACGCATTGCCAAACTTTGTGGTACAAGCTTTGCTGAAAATACACTCTATGCAGACTGGGAAGCATCAGGGATGCGTTTGTGGGGCTGGATAGGGTTACCCACTTTTTCACGGAGTCAATCGGATTTGCAATATTTTTTCGTGAATGGGCGGGTGATTCGCGATAAAGTTGTCGCTCATGCTGTGCGCAAAGGTTACCGCGACGTGCTGTATCACGGACGCCACCCTGCTTTTGTGCTGTATTTGGAAATGTCACCCAAAGATGTTGATGTGAATGTGCACCCCAGCAAACATGAGGTGCGTTTTAGAGAGAGCCGTGCGGTACACGATTTTTTGTATCGCACCCTGCACAATGTCTTGGCGCAGGCGGGGCCTGGCGAGGTTGAAGATTTACCTGTGACTTCAGAGATAGAAGTGGTGTCCACAACGAAGCCCGCGGCTGCGGTTTCGCCGATGCAAAGCACCTTTTTGGGTACGAGTCATAGTGCATCGTCCGCGGCTTCGTCAGACTCTGGAAGCCGAACCTATAGCGCTGGGCGGTCATCTTATGTCTCGTCCGCACTCAATGTCAATGCAAAAAATGTCGTCGCTGAACAAATGGCGGCATATGGTGCGCTGCATCCTAAACAATCCGAGGTCGAAGAAGAAAAACAACAAGCCGTGGACAGGCCTACCTTGGGCTATGCTTTGGCTCAGCTTAAAGGGATTTATATTCTTGCGGAGAATGAGCAAGGATTAATATTGGTAGATATGCATGCCGCACATGAGCGAGTCACCTATGAACGTCTAAAAAAGTCTTGGGCCGATGAATGTATGGTGGCACAGCCTTTGTTGCTGCCTGTCTCGGTTACGGTCAGTGAAGCAGAGGCGGCTTTGGTTGTAGACTTTAAAGATGAAATTTCCAAGCTGGGTTTTGAATGTAGTCAAGCCGGGCCTGAAACTGTTGTGGTCAGGCAAGTCCCTGCTATTTTAGGTCATGCCGATATAGAAAAACTAATGCGTGATATTTTGTCCGATGTACGTGAGCATGGTCAGAGTTATTTGCTGGCGCAAAACATGGATGAAGTCCTTGCGACTATGGCGTGCCATGGCTCGGTACGTGCGCAACGTCAACTGACTATTCCGGAAATGAATGCCTTGTTGCGAGATATGGAACGTACGGCTCGTAGTGGACAATGTAATCATGGTCGTCCGAGCTATGTTGAAATTTCTTTAGCTGAATTAGATAAATTATTTTTGCGTGGCCGTTAGGTGCATGGTAAGACGGGCTGAAAGTGAATTAGTTTCGACTTGATGTGGCACAGGGGGCAATACAATAATGATCGCTATTGATTACTTTCAATGGACGAAACATAATTTCGAGGGCGTGCAACCCGCCCTAGCCTACTGGTTTGAGTGCTTTCACCTCTAAAAATCATGTGTGCTGGAAAAATTTTTGATCGTTGATGCCATACTGCTGAGCGGCTGTATATGGTCGGCTGCTCCAAGGTTAATAGCCTCTTTGGGCATACCAAAAACGACACAGGATTTTTCATTTTGAGCCACGGTGGGTGAGCCCATGTCATGCATTTCTTTCAGGCCCACGGCACCATCATCTCCCATTCCGGTGAGGATCATACCCAACGCATTTTTTCCGGCATTCTTTGCGACTGATTTAAACAACACATCAACCGAAGGTCGATGACGATTCACTAAAGGGCCAGAAAAGACTTTTACACAATATTGAGCACCACTTTTTGCCAGTTCCATATGCTGACCACCCGGTGCGATTAAAGCTGTTCCGGGTAAAACCCGATCATTATTTTTCGCTTCTCTGACTCTAATATGACAAAGACTATTCAATCTTTCCGCAAACATGGCAGTAAATTTTTCTGGCATATGCTGAACAATAACAATACCTGGTGCATTAACCGGCAACTTTGTTAAAACGGTCTCTAGCGCCTGAGTGCCGCCCGTAGACGTCCCTATAGCGACAATCCGTTCTGTGGTTCGCATGGCATGTGGTACTGGCGGTAGAGCAATACCTGCTTTTTCTTTAGCTGGAGTGACAGGCGCTTCCTGTGGCGTAGATCGAAGATTGGCCACATTGGCCTTTGCCGCAGTTTTTACAACATGAGTGAGGTTTAAAGCCTCATCTTCCAGGAAATCCTTAACTTGCCCTTTAGGTTTTTCTACGACAGCGACCGCTCCAGAAGAAAGGGCTTGCATGGTGATTTCTGCACCTTTTTCGGTCAACGAAGAACAAATTACAACCGGCGTAGGTCGCTCACTCATTATTTTTTTCAAATAGGTAATTCCATCCATACGCGGCATTTCTACATCCAAAACAATGACATCAGGCCAATTACGGTCCATTTTTCTGGCTGCAAATATAGGGTCTGTAGCGCTACCAATCACTTTGATAGCGAGGTCTTTTTCCAAGACTTCTGTCATTACTTTACGTACGACAGCAGAGTCATCAACAATAAATACTCGAGTTATTTTTTCCATAACCGCTTTATTTTTTTTGATATATTGAAGGTTGTAACGCTACTAATTTATCCGTCACGCCATGTAAATTTTCAGAATGAGAGATCATTAAGTAACCTTTTGGTTTTAAACGTCGAAGTATGCCTGCTACAATTTGTTGTTTAGTCTTTAAGTCAAAATAAATCAAAACATTGCGTAAAAAAATGACATCAAAATGACCTAACACAGTTAAATCATTTTTCAAATTAGCGTGAACAAATTTCACTTTTTTTCGCAACTCAGGCGTAATAATAAAGGTTCCAGAATGTTTCCCTACCCCCTTAAGGCAGTACTTATGCAACAAGGCCTTCGGCATTTCCTGCAGTCGATCCAGAGGATAATGTCCAAATTTTGCGCGCTCCAGAACACGAGTACTGATATCTGTACCGGTGATACTCCAATCATAGGTTCGAGCATATTCAGCCAGGGTCATGGCCAAGGAATACGCTTCTTCACCTGATGAGCTAGCGGCGCTCCAATAACGTAGCTGAGCACCGCGTTGCTGAGGTAACACCATTTCACGCAAAAAATCAAAATGTTTAGGTTCTCTGAAAAAATAGGTTTCATTGGTTGTCAATAAATCAACAGCAACTTGTAACTCACCACCGAGGTCAGCTTCAATATAGTTATAATATTGATAATAACTATTCATTTTATAATGCCGAAGTCGCGATGCGAGCCGCCCTCTCACCAAGGTTTTTTTTTCCATGCTAAAATTAATGCCGGAAATATTATAAATCAGAGAACGAAAAAGGCTGAACTCTTTATCACTTATTTCTATGGAATTCACTATAAATCAACTTTTTTTTCTGAAAGTTCAGTTTGACTCAGCATTGCGATTTCTTCAATTGAAAGCACTTTATCGGCATTAATAATAATTACAATTTTGTCACTGATTTTACCCATACCCTGGATGAAATCGGCGCGAATTTTTGCACCAAAAACAGGAGGTGGCTCGATATCAGAGACAGGAATTTCTAATACTTCCGACACTGAGTCCATAACGACACCGATATCTTGTTTACCATCATCTGTATTGACTTCAATAATCACAATACATGTTTTTTTGGTGATATTATTACTCTGACCGCTAAAGCGCGTCGCCAGATCAACGACCGGAACCACCGCCCCTCTCAAATTGATAACTCCGCGAATAAACGTTGGCATCATCGGTACGGTTGTCAATTGTCCATATTGCAAAATTTCCTTAATATTGAGTATACCCAGTGCAAACATTTCACGACCTAAATAAAAGGTCAGGTACTGTTCCTCTTCCACTTGCTCATCTATAATTTGTGCATGCTCTGTATTATTTTTTGCCATTGAAGTTGTCATAGTGGCCTCCTAAAATTTCACGAAACCATCTTCGACTTCTCTTTCCATAGATTGATTATCAATAGGCGGTTCGCCGAACGAAGATGCAGATTGACCCTGCAATACGGAGGGTTGAGAATAAGATGCACCATCAGTAACCGTAAAAAATGCCATCAATTTCTGCAAATTTTCAGCTTGACTACTCATTTCTTCAGCCGTTGCAGCAAGCTCCTCTGATGAAGCGGCACCTTGCTGGGTCACTTTACTCAATTGATCCATCGCACGATTGATTTGCTCAGCACCGGAAGATTGTTCTTCTGAGGCTGCGCTGATTTCTTGAACCAAGTCTGAGGTTTTATTAATTGAAGGAACGATTTCATCTAATAAATGACCAGCTTTTTCTGCCAAACCAACACTATTTTCTGCGACTTCGCTAATTTCCTGAGCCGCAATTTGACTACGTTCAGCCAGCTTTCTAACTTCTGCAGCAACCACTGCAAACCCTTTGCCATGCTCACCCGCTCGAGCGGCTTCTATTGCGGCATTCAGTGCTAATAAATTGGTTTGATAAGCAATATCATCGATAATGCCAATTTTGTCGGCAATCGACTTCATCGCAGTAACCGTTTCCGCGACGGCTTTCCCCCCTTCATCGGCCTCTTTAGAGGCTTTACTGGCCATGCTATCTGTCACTTTTGCATTTTCGGTATTTTGATTAATCGACGCCGACATTTGCTCAACCGACGCCGAGGTTTCTTCCACACTTGCAGCTTGTTCATTGGTTGCCTGACTCATGGTTTGTGCTGTCGCTGAAATTTCCTCTGATGCAGAAGATAAATTGTCTCCTGCAGAACGCACCCCCATAATGGTTTCTGCAAGTTTATCTACCGTACCATTCAGCTTGTTTTTTAATACATCAAAATCACCAGCATAGACCTTATCAATTTTTTTAGTCATATCACCCTGAGACATAAAAGTGAGAATACGTTTAACATCGTTAATCGGCCCAACAACATTATCCAGAGTCTCGTTCACGCCACTTATAATTAAATTAAAGTCCCCCCGATGCTTCCCTGCATCTGCACGTTTTTCAAGATGCCCTTCAGCAGCAGCGACAGATAACATATTGGCGTCTTTAACCAATAATTTAATATTGGCTCTCACTTGTTCAATTATTTCATTGATAAATGCTTTTTTTCCAGGAAAGGCTTCCAGAGGCGCATCCATATTACCTGCACCAAACTCCTTGATACAGGCCAGAGCTGTTTTTTTCACATGAATATGGCCTGCAACCATGTCATTAACTCCTTTGGCCATGGTATAAAATTCATTTTGAAAAAGGCTTTCATCTATAACAATATCAATATCGCCAAGATCATGCTGTCTGGACATTTCATTCATTTGTGAAATTAATTTTTTGATATTTTGTTGTGCCCCATCAATCGACTTTAAAAGTAGCCCCACTTCATCTTTGCGCGAAGTATCTACTGAAAAATCAAGATCTCCCGAGGCTAGTTTATTTGCCATATTCACAGCGTCATTAATAGGGCGTGTGATAGAACGAGTGATCAAAAATGCGGCGGAAATACCCAAAAATAATGCAACAGCCCCCATGCCTATCATGATGATAAAACCCGTTTTGTAATCCGCGGTCGCTTCTTTACCTTGATGTATCATCATTTGACTTTGATCATCAACCAGCGCCTCAATCGCCTCCATAAAAACATCCAGACTAGGTTCTGTCTCTAAAATCATCAACTTCTCAGCTTTTTCTTTTTCCCCTGATTTTATTAATCTTCTAACTTCTCTAAAAGAGTTCACAAAAGGTCCACGATGCCGGTTAACTTCATCCATAAAACCTTGGGATTTTGGCAAGTTGATCGCATTATCCAACTTTGTAAATGTCTCGCCAATCTTTTTAATATTTTCATCCATGCGATGATTAATTTTGGCTAATTTATTCTCATCTTTAATAAAAAAAAGCTCAAAAGTAAGTTTATTATTATCATTAACCCTATTTTGAATTTCATGGGCCATCGTGACTTTGGCCGCTTCTTCATTTATTATTCTAGAAGTAATGTCATTGACTGCGGAAAGTTCTTTGACACCCACCACCACAATAATGGCCATAAAGAAAAATACGACGGCAAAAGCACTGCCGAGGCGCAAGCCCAGTTTTATATTTTTAAACATTTCACTTTCCTTTTTTCAAAAATTATACTGCAGACTGTATATACCCGTAGCGATTAAAATTCAGGTGTGATTGCACGCCCTACTCCTTTCCTAACTACGTTGAAACTTTTCGCAATAGCCTGCTACACCTCGCCATTTCACCTGGCTTACAGGGATATAAGTAAGGAACGTCAGCAGGACACCACTCAACCTAAGTTTCAAGCGCTACGGGCATAGCAAAACTTTCCATTGACGAAACCCTATTAACTAGACCTGGCACATCCAGAATCAGTGCTACTTCGCCATTTCCCAAAATAGAGGACCCCCCTAACCCGGGAACATGACTGAATATTTTCCCTAAAGGCTTGATCACAGTCTGAAATTCACCCATTAAATTATCGACCACCAAACCCGCTTTTACACCGGCATAATTAACGATGACCAAATTTTCTCTCTTGGGCGCAACCCCTCCCGTAGAAAACAAGGCTCTTAAACGTATAAAGGGTAGAATTTCACCTCGCAAATTAACGTAATTACGATCCGTATCAATTTTACAATTGACGCCGTTCAGCTCTACACATTCGTGTACCATTTCAAGTGGAATGACGAACGATGAATTTTCCACATCGACAAGAAAACCATCGATAATCGCCAAGGTGAGTGGCAAACGAATACGGAAAGTACTTCCTTTCCCTGGCCTGCTTTCCAATTCAATGGTCCCTCGAAGTTCTTCAATATTACGTTTCACAACATCCATACCAACACCACGACCCGATATGTTCGTGACTTTATCGGCAGTAGAAAAACCCGGTTCAAAAATTAAATTATCAATGTCTTTATCCATTAACTGCTGATCTTCCCTCACTAAGCCTTTTTCCTTAGCTTTACTGAGAATGCGATCACGATTCAGGCCGCTCCCATCATCCGCAACTTCAATCACCACGCAGCCTGAATCATGATAGGCACTTAAATACAATTTTCCTTTGGCTTGTTTTCCTTTATTTTCACGTTCTTCTGGAAATTCAATACCATGATCAACTGAATTACGAATCAGGTGCGTTAACGGATCACTTATTTTTTCTATAACGCTTTTATCCAAATCAATATCTGCACCACTGATGATCATTTCAATTTCTTTTCCAAGATCCTTTGACATGTCATGAACGATACGTTGAAATTTATTAAAGGTGGGACCCACCTGAATCATACGTAGATGCAAAGCTGAGTCTCTCACCTCTTCGACCAAGCGAGTTAATATTGAACTTAACTCACTGAGTGTAGCGTCCCCCATTTCTTGAGCACGCAACGCCGCACCCGCACTGGCAATCACTAACTCTCCCACCAAATTAATATGCTCGTCCAGTTTTTCTGCATCCACTCGCATTGAGCGTGATTCCTGAACGACAGGCGCCCGAACACGATCCTGTTTATTTAACACGGCCTTGATGTCGGGCTGATGTATACGTTTCTTATCATTCAAAGAAAGCTCTGATGTCGGTGCATCTAGAGTTTTTATTTTTTGAGGCCATGCTACTGCCAACACAGCAGCGGTTAGACTACCGCATTGTACAAGAACATCACCCAAACGCTGGTTTTCTTCAGGCATTTCATCGATCAACTTCAGATAATCACTGACACGACTACTGGGTGAAAGAATTGTTATGGTACTGTCTTCCTCAATAAATTTAAAAGCATCTTCTATGGTTTGTTTATCAACCTGGGTTTTAAATCTAATTTCCAGACCCAAATAACAACTTTCCGGATCAAAATCGGCTAATTGAGGTAAGGCATCATCTAATGTGACTATATTTTCTATCTCACCCAATGTTTCCAGGTATCTTACAAAAGAGAGTGGATCCATACCTTCACGCAACACATTACGACCAAAACGAAGTGAAATATGCCAGCTTTTTTTCTGATTATTTTCTTTTTCATCGTTATTTTCTGTGCTCTCTTTTTCCTCAAGTACACTGACACCATTATATTTTTTCAACTGAGCCAGCAATGCCTCACCTGCTTTTTTTAAATCCGGAGGTAAATCAGCATTGTTGTGTTGAACCAGAGTAACCAGCTCACCAATATGATCACCGCACTTCAATAATAACGCTATAATATCGTCATCAATTGATATTTCACTTTCACGCATTTGATCGAGAAGGCTTTCTACGACATGAGTAAAAATGACAATATTTTGTAATTTAAAAAGACCTGCGGATCCTTTTATGGTATGTGCAGCGCGAAAAATCGCATTTAAACTTTCTTTTTGATCGGCTTCATCTTCTTGCCCTAGCCTGAGTAGAATTTCTTCTACCTCCTCAATAATTTCGCGTGATTCTACATAAAATGTTTGCAGTGCGGGATCAAGATCCATACTATTCACCTTTTTCTTGATCTGAAATAACCGAGTCTTTAAAATAAGAGAAAAGATCGAGATCCTTAAAAATTTGTAACACTTCACTGCTGTGATCAATGAGGCGAAAAGATAAATTTTTCCGACTACGTTCGCGTTGAGCCAGCATCAACCATTGAATACCTGAGCTGTCTATTTCGGAGACATTGGCAAGAGAAAGTTCCATATCGCGTTTCTCTAAAATAAGGCGCTCAAAATCAGGTTTTAATTCAGCCGCTGTATAAATCGTCAAACTCCCCTCTATTTGAGCACAACACAACTGTCCCTGTTCTTCGAAGCTGATCATGAGCATCTCCCCCTTTAAGGTAATACCAGTTGTTTAACTGCGGTTAACATCGCTTGGGGTTCAAACGGTTTACACACCCAGGCTTTTGCACCCGCGGCCTTTCCTTCGGCAATTTTTCCCGCTTCAGATTCCGTAGTTAACATGATCACCGGAGTAAAACGATAAGCAGGTAGTTTTTTGACTTCTTTCAAAAAAGTAATGCCATCCATATTGGGCATATTGACATCGCTGATAATCAGATGAATTTTATCTCCCGAAAGCTTTGATAGTGCATCTTTACCGTCACAGGCTTCTATGATGTTATACCCTTCTTTCCTCAGTGCTATGCTCACCACATGACGTACGGTACTGGCATCATCTACAATTAATATATTTTTTGGCATAATTGTGTGCTCCATTTATTCAAACTAAAACATGATTATTCCGGGTTTGTCATCAGCACTAGATTTTTCACCGACGTGATTCGTACGTTGTTCTGTCATGGCGTAACCTGCTTCCATTTTTTCCAACCAGCTATCGGTATTAAATTGTTTTTTATCCTCCGTCGCCCCTATTTGTTGATCGTTAATCGTCGACTCAAGCTCGCTCAAACTGACCGCCACCTGGTTCAGTATTTGACTGGTGCGATCCTGAAATTGTAACGAGACCAACATGCTTTCTATTTCAGTCTGTATGCCGACACTTTCCGTCTGCATTATTTCCGCAGAGTGACCTAATTCTTCGACGATGGAGGTGAAATTGGTCACGACCTCTTGAATGGCCATTTCTGATCGTTGAATCGCTGTTTCATCCTCAGCGGCCGACTTTTCAGCAATACTAAATGCCGCGCCTATTGAGTCATTAATAATACTCACTTTTTCAGCCATACGTTTACCCGTTTCACTGGATAAAGTAGAAAGCTCTCTCACTTCAGAAGCCACTACGGAAAATCCTCGCCCTGCTTCCCCTGCCCGCGCGGCTTCTATAGCGGCATTAAGAGCCAGGAGATTAGTCTGGCTGGCAATGGCGGAAACCTCCGCTGCCATTTTTTGCAGCTCCTCGGTATAGGTCGTCAGTGTTCGTACCTCGTTCAGCATAGCCGTACGACCATGCTGAGTGGTTCGAAGTGAGTCCACTACGTTCTGTAAAGAAGATTCCGCATCACTGATCGTTGAAACAACGCCTGAATTATCACTGCCACCACTCTGGCGAGAGTTTAAAACTGCGTGTTCAAGACGCTCCACCAAAGTTGAAAATCGTCCCGTAAGTGACCCTATACCCTCAACAGTCTGTGTTCGCGCTGTTTCAATATTGCGTTTCCAGATAGGTAATGCGTTTAAACAGAGTGTATCCAGGTAATATGCATTTTTGGATTGCGTTGATATTTTACTCTGTATTGCATGCATACTATTCGCAGCTTCGTTAAGTTGACGAACATGATGATGAGCACACCACAATCCGGTCATCAACCCCAAAATGATGATCGATAGGGAGACGACAACGCCCCACAAGACCCACCCAGAGAAAAATAAAATACTTCCCGCACTAATAAAACTCATAAATAGAGGCGGTAATAAGATAACCAGACGATTGTTTTTCTTTGAATCTAACATTAATCTCTCCCTGTTTCTCCATGCAAGCAGTCTCTCCCAATGGAGTATATTTCAGGTTATAGCGGACGAATTAGAAATAATTAAACCGCACAGTTTTCATCTAATTTTAAATACTATTTTAGTCAGCTAGCCCCAACAAAATGGTTTTCTCTCTACTTCAATTCATTTCTACAGTCTGCGTACTATTTGACGATAAAGAACCAACGAACAAGCTAAAATTGATGGAAAGGTGAAAATGGAATCATTGCCAACAGTATTAGCCATAGATGATGACAAAATAAGTCAGAAGTTTATTGCGCGCGCATTAAAAGATCACTATACGCTGTCCACTGCTTATAATGGCGAAGAAGGATTGGCTCAAGTCGATATCGTTGCCCCAAATTTAATTCTTCTAGATGTTGAAATGCCTGGGTTAAATGGTTACGAGGTTTGTGATCGTTTACGTCAAAATGAAAAAACGCGAACTATTCCTGTAGTTTTTTTATCCGGCGGTAGTTCTTTGCGAGAGAAAATGCTCGGCTTTGAAGCCGGTGCTGATGACTATATCGTCAAGCCCTTTGTCCCAGAAGTTTTATTAGCCAAACTTTCTGTTCTACTACGCCATCGTAGCCAGCATACTCAATTACAACAAAAAGTCTCACAAGCTGAAAAAACGGCTTATAGCGCTTTAACGGGAAGTAGTGAGCTGGGTTTAGCAATGAGCTTTGTCGAGCAAAGTCATAGTGTCTCTAATTATGAGGGCCTATCCTTAATCCTTTTTTCTATTACCAATCGGCTTGGACTGAATTGCAGCTTGTTGATGCAAAATGACGAAGAAAAACATTATTTTTCTTCATCAGGCAGCATTAACCCCCTTGAATCAGAAGTCATAACCATGCTGAGAAAGGATCAACGTTTCATCGATTTTGGCTGCCGAACACAAATTAACTTTAATCAGGTCGCATTGTTAATCAAAAATATGCCGCTCAATGATATGGAACGATATGGCCGTATCAAAGATTTACTGCCTGCCATGCTCAGTGCGGCTGATACTAAGGTTCAATCATTAAATACGACAACGGCCATTGCAAAACAGACTGAGGAATTACTGGAGTCATTCCAGACGATTAAAACAACCCTGGCTGGCCTGGCGACATCATTGCATAACAATCAAGTAAGTAGCGCCAAAGTGATGCGAACGATGCTCAACGAGCTTGAGACCAATCTGCCCGCGATGGCTTTGGAAGCTGATCAAGAAGAATATATTATAAAATTGATTGACGCTTCAGTTGAAGAAGCGCTTGATATTACCGATGCCAGCGATAAAATTGGCCATTCTTTTAACCAAATGGTCTCTAATTTTGAAACGTTGATGGAAAAACAAAATCAGTTGGTAATCTCTTTACTCACTGAAGAAAAACCCAAAAAAAATCCAATAGGCGAAAGCTGCGACATGGAAGTCGAGTTATTTTGATCCGTATGATAACATTACTCCTAACCTGATTATGGATGAAGTGATGAATCGTTATTATTTTATTTTAGGCGTGGCTTTCTGTAGCGTCTCTTTAAGTTATGCCGAAGAGCAAAAAGCTGTTGTAGATCCAAGCTCTTTGCAACAACAAATCTATGATCTGCAAAAACGAGTGACTGAGCTAGAGAATAGAAAAGCAGAAACAAATAAAACTACCAACAAGATAGGGCATCACAAAGAAGAAAAAAGCTCTGTTTGGCAACAACTTAAAATAGGCATGAGCTATAAAGAGGTGACACAGCTACTCGGAAAACCCGCACACAAAACACGTGGCAGCATTGAAGTCTGGTATTATTCAGCAGATAAGTCTGATGGCCCTTTTGCGAAATTCATCTTTAATCGACTCAATAACTGGCGTGCGCCGTAGATAAAGAACGGGCACTGCACTAACTCTTTCTCTAGCCAGGCATCGCCTTCCTAATCATAAATGACCATTGAGGTTAATGGATTTACACTCATCTCAGACCCGCCCAATGCATCAGCTCTTTAGGGTAACACTGTGGTCAGTTCGTAATAGTGATCCGCCCTGCGTCTGTTGTACCCCCTTCCTGTTTTCAGGACTATACAGAAAATTATTTCTGTCACATCTCCCTAGCGTTTTTTGAGATAAAGCAATGCTTTTTCTTGATCAATTATAAACTCAAAATGGCGTAAGTAATTCATCCCTAACAAACCATCGACCCCCGGTATATTATCCATAGGTAACACGATAATGTCTAAATCACCGACCCTAAAACCCGAGATGGAAAGTTGATCTACATTCAATACCGGCACTTCAATCTGGCCATTGGCCGTATTAACTAGGATACGCCGTCGGTTAAAGGTCGTTGAGGATAGACCCGCCTGCACCAACACACTGGGCGTTAAGCTGGTTGTTGATGCACCAGTATCAATTAAAAGTGTTATCTCGATCGAATCATTTAACAAAACACTAACCAGATAGTTTCCATTCCTACGTTTCAGTGCGATACCAGATTCAGATAACATAAAATCGCGTTGATGTTGCTCTATCTGCGCAAGCAAATCATTGACATCAGTAACAACACGAGCATCATGACGAATAATTTCCAGGGTTTGTTCTGCATTGTACCAATCACTGAGCTGAATTTGAGCGGTCGCCAAACCAACATAATAGGATGGAACATCTGATCCCTGAGTGATTAAAAACTGGTATACTTCCACCATGTCTTGCCATGCTTTTTTCTTGAGTAGCGCGCCTGTATATCGCTGTATAGCATCCTGAATATGTTGTTCCGCCTTGTTTAATTCCAAATAATCCACAATATAAGCTTTGGCATCGTATAAGTTTTTAATACCTTTTGTAAAATGGCCTGTTGCGATTTGTACCCTGCCTAACCAAACTAAAGCCTGATAATCGTTAAAATAATATGCCAGATAATCATTTAATAATCTTGAGGCCAAATCATACTGCTGCGTACCAAATAGATCTGCCACTTCCGAAAAAATAGCTATTTTGATCTGCTGATTGAGCGTTTTATCTCCAGACAATTCAAGAGACCGGACTAATTGAACGACATCACTGTATTTTTGCTGCTGTAATAACAAGCGGCTAGATTGTAGAGCGCGAGCATGATCAGCGGGAGAACGATCTTGTGAACTGAATGTTTGTCTAGTAAATGGCGTAACAACTTGCTCTATTTCAGCTTCTACAATAACATGGTGCTTAGGGTTTTCCACAGGGATGGAGACAATAGGCCGTAGTACCCAACCCAGGATCACGCCGAAACAAAAAATCGCCAAAAATTTTAATCGCACAAGCACCGCGCATTATTTTTGATAAAAAAGCACTTTTACATAAGCACAACCGGGATGCAACAACTTGGAAAATAAATTTATCAATATAGAGACCAAAATAGCGTACCAGGAAAAAACGATTGAGCAACTAAATCAAATTGTCACCACACAACAACAACAGCTTTCACAACTGCAAGCGGAACTTAAAGCCATAAAAAACTGGATACAAACACAGCGCCCATCACAATGGACCTCCGAGTCAGAAGAACAACCCCCACCACATTATTAATTTACAAATATTACTCAAATGTCAGGTTTGTCTCATCTCACTGTGAACTCCTTAATCAAACCTGCAACATCTTATTCCAGACAAAGAGTTGTACAAAGAATATAATTCAGTGGAACTGACTATTTTAAAAAATAAAACATTTTCACCGAGTTGCAACACGCTATGAGCGATTAGGGAGATATTATCAAGCGATGCTATGTCAAGTTTGGTGACATCGGTCATTTGATTAGCTTAATTGAGATCGTCCCCCTAATTTTTTTGTGACAACTTGCCAATAATCGCGTCTAATGCACGATCTAACAATGGCACTTTATTGATGACGTGCGCCTTGTTCTCTATAAATAATTTTGCCATATCACGTTGACAGCGATCAGAAATGACTTTAAAACGGCGGTTAACAAAAGTATAACTATCAAAATAGTCATCTTTCCAAACGAGTTTTCCTCGAACTTTATGATTGTCCGCCTTACTAAATTCCACCCATGTGCCTATTGTGATCTCGGAAACCATTTGCATTGCATCTGTTAGTTCTCTGTCTTCCTGGAGGTTTATTTCTTCCTTTTCCTGATCAGCTTCGAGCTGTTCAATAGCGTGCTCTAAGTTGTTTTTTTGTTGTAAGTTTGACGAAGGCTTCAGGCTAGCAACATGAAGCAGAGTTAATGCCTCCAAAAAAGTGTCCAGTTCCTCTTTATCCGTTTCGATTGAATTAAGTTTGCTCGTAATGTTTTCGATTAACTGCGGAATAAGTACGGTCAATAGCTTGCGCTCACTAGGATCGCTCTTGGGTTGAATACTCCACAATAATTCATCCATGATTTCGATAGCATCTTGCCAGCCATCGCTGTCCTTGTCTGCTGTTGAATTGGTCGTGCATAATACTTCTGACCATCTAAAACGAAGAAAATGGTTAATCAGAGAAGGAGGCAAGTGGTTTGATATTCGCTCTTCAATAATCACTTTCACATCTGATTTTATTGTTTCAAGTTGTAGCTGAGCATGCTGCTCTTGCGCTTCATTATGGCTAATAAATTCACTGAATTCGGTTAGCAGCTGATCAAATAAAGAGAGATCATTTTCGAATTCAGTGAGTACACGATGTACCGTAGCCTGGATTTGGAGATAGACAGAATCATCATGGGTTGATTCGTTTTTACTCCAGCCCATGCCTGCTTTTGCCAGCTCGTTGAGCAACCTACGTGCAGGGTGCGTGTTTTTGCTGAAAAACTGTTTATCCATGATGGAGGCTTTAAGCATAGGTATTTGCAGACGAGCTAATACAGCCTTCATTTCAACATCTAAAGTGGGGTCGTCCAAGATGAATTCAAATAACATTTCAATAATATTAATCGTATCGGTGCTATCCTGGTCAAGCATAGGGCTGCCAGTATTATCCGGGTTGATACCTATAAGCTGTTGTTTGATCGCACCTTGTATTGCTGTCGCATTTAAAACGCTTGGTGTCTGATTTTCCAGTGACGTTGTATGTTGGCTTTGCAATGCAGACAAAGCGCTAATGACAGAAGGCAAGGGGCTACTGTGTTCCTGCGGTGATGAAATTTTGTCATTACTGGTGTTTATTCCTGTTCCGCTTTTCCAGTCGGAGAGTAGCGACTGTAATTGTTCAAACGTTTCATTGTTTTGCTGCTGAATATCGTTTGTGGTGTGAGTGATGTTACGGGGTTCATCAACACAGGAAAACTCTGAGTCGGCCTCACCCAGATCAGCATGATCTAAAAAAGTGGTTTCGTTCTCTTTGTTCTTTTGCTCTGGAGACGTTGATCTAACGACCTTGTTTTGAATGACGGGTAAAATGTTGGCCGCAATAAACACTTGATTGATTTCACTGTAGAGCCCGGAAATTTTTGAAAGCACAAAGCGGTCAAACAACTTAAATATAATAAGGCGGATCTCAATCGTTGTTTCATCTTCAAAAACGGATATTGCGTCTCTGAAGGCATAACATAATCGGGCTAAACACAGTGGCTGCTCATCTACAGTGAACCGATCCGTTGACAATAAAAAATTAAACCTTTGAGCCAGTGCGTAAAGTTCTCTTTGAGCGTGATTATGAGCTTTTTCTATCATGTTTGTCATGGCTAGATTTTGCTCAAGTTCGTCATTGCCTAACAAATCCAGCTCCGAGAGAGAGCCTAAAGGTGGATGAGGGGATGGGGTAGAAATACTAGTAGGTGACAAGGTGCTCATCGGCACCATCATGCCATTGTTGAAGGTGGCATCAATATAGTTTTTATAGTTTTTTTCTATTGTTTCTCTGCGTAACCGAACGATACGCATCGCATCAAAATAGACGGCCTGTTTATCATTCGTTTCGGCTTTTTCAGCGAGTTCAAATAAAAAGTCGTCAACGTTACTAAACATCTCTTTAACGAGTTTATTGAGCTTGTCATCAGTCACATGTTTAATGTCGCGGACAACCTGAGCGTTTAATGGCGCGTGTGACGTACCTTCATCATTTGACATGGCATTATGTCCATCCAGCGATACAATATTCGATTGATTCATAGTTTATCACTTCTTGATGTCGTGTTTAATCAGAAGTATAGACTAATCCTGTTATATCTAATGTGATGAACTAGACAGATCATTTATTCTGCATATCATGTTTTTTAGCGATGAGGCTGTTTGTAGAATTTTAGTTTGTATTTTTCCTTGCAAAGACGTGCTGATGATTAAGCTAAAACAGCAAGGAAAAATACAGAACAAATTAGATGAGCTTTAGAGAATCTGATACTTGAGCGCAAGCAAGAGATGAAAATTTCTACTTCATTCCTGAATGCTTCATTTTTTGTACCCTGTTAATAATATGAACGGGCTGAATGGATCCATTTGTCTGCATTCAATATCTGCGAAGCCGATGTCACTCATAAATACTTCCATTTCTTTGGTTGAGTACGAGGAACCTCCGGTAGTATTGATGATTTGATTAACCCCAATTAAGGCCGCGAGTTCGGGACCCTTTTTTTCAGGGTTAAGCAATTGTTCCTGAATCATGATAACCCCATTTTTGTTCATTGAGTCATAACACTTCTGTAATAATTTTTTGAGATTTCCTGGTGATTCCTGGTTGGTCATTGACGAAAGTAGCATGGCGTCGTTATGGCTTCCCAGGCTGTCGGTATTATAATCACCAGGCAGTAGTTTAACTCGATCGGCCATATTATATTCTGCGACAATTTCCGCCGCTATTTCGAGATTTTGCTCACGATCCATGGCAATGGCATTCAATCCATCGTAGCGTTTACAAAACATGACCGCGAAAGTTGAGGGGCCACAGCCCACATCCATAAGCTGTTTTTTACCCGACAAGTCAATCATACCTGTCAGCACCTCCGATTGTGATAACGCGCGGTTGTGCATGCCCATCATGTAGTCGCGCGTTTCTTTATCACTATAAGTATGATGCATGAGTGCCGAGGGTTTACCACTTTTTACGGTGTTATAGAGCCCTCCCCAGGCTTCGTACCAGTTTTCAAACATGTAGACAATGCCACCTTGATAATACTTACTGGAGGTGGTAAGAAAAATTTTTCCAAATTCATTATTACGAAACACATCATCGGTACGATCGAGAAAATCAAAGGAGACTAGAGCACTTAAAAGAGCACCCAGGCAGCGTTGATCTGATTCAGTTTCTTTAGCTAGCTCATTCAGGGTTTTTTCACTGTCGTTCAGAATATTGAAAATATCCAATCTATTGGCAGTATGTAGTGCACAAGATTTCCAGTAGGCAGAAGCGACTTGCATCACTTTCATTGGATCCATATTCTCAGGCAGACCCCAACTGTCTTCGCTGTTGTTTTTTTCCCATGAGTCAGACATGTGTAATCTCCTAGTTTTTTAATAATGTTGTTCAGGCATTATCGCGATGAATTATTTAATTTACGGGTAAAGAGCATCTTGATGAGTGACAGCACAATCAGATGATAAATCAACGTTACCAGGATCAAAAATAAAGCAATATAAGCGAATATATCGGGTGCTTTCATTAACGTAGTCATGAGTGATTCATGGTAATAAAAAAACCATTGATGGTTCTCCGGAAAAACTAAAGTGTGCCACTGATAAAAAAGATCTTCAGCGCCAAAGACGATAATAATTAATGTAGCGAATAAACAAATGCCCACGGTGGCTCCCATACTGTACAATAAAGGCGGAAACTGACATTGACCGCGATGGTAGAGCACCATAAGCAGTGATACAAGAGCAAAACCCAGATAAGCCGCAATATAATTTAAAATAGCAATCAAATTCGCAACATCTTGCAGGTGGATAATTTCCGCATTATGGAGCAAAGGCGTCTTTTGGTTCAGCTTGGGGTCGGAATAAGAAAGATCAGCCAAACCGCTGCCTTGAGCATTTATAGCTTTAACTATATCATGAAATAGTTGAACATGGTCTGCTTTTTCTGTAAGTTCAAAGTTCTGTTTGAATTGATTTTTCGGGGCAAACTCCTGAACGGTTTGATCTATATCAAGCCAATCATATAACGCAGTATACCCGAAATTCGCAGCGCTTAACGTGTGCCAGGCTAAGAACAAACTTAATAAAAAACTCAGCATAATAAGCACGCTAAGTTTAAGGATATGTCGCATCTATTGAGGCTTTTAGAAGTAATGTCTGCTAAAGACCGGCCGAAAAAGCAAGCATACGCTGTAAAGGGTATAGTGCTTTTTTTCGCAGTGATTCATCGATGAAAATTTCCTTATCAGTACTTCTCCCCATCAAGGTGAAAGCTATGTTTTGCAAGTCATTCATGGCCATCCAGGGGCACATCGCACAACTTTTGCAAGTTGCACTGATACCCCCTGTTGGTGCTTCCAAAAGTATTTTATCAGGTGCTGCTTGTTGCATTTTGTAAAATATACCTTTGTCGGTGGCGACAATTAACGTTGTTTCACTTCGTGTTTTTGCTGCTTTAATTAATGCGGTTGTTGAGCCAACAAAATCAGCGAGTTTGACCACGGCTGCGGGTGACTCAGGATGAACAAGGATAGCGGCATCGGGGTAAATGTTCTTTAGTTTTTTAAGTTCACGGGCTTTAAATTCATCGTGGACAATACAAGAGCCATTCCACATTAGCATTTCAGCACCTGTTGTTTGCTGAATATAATGACCAAGGTGTTTGTCGGGCGCCCAAATGATTTTCTCACCCAGGGCGGTTAAGTGCTCAACAACTTCCAGTGCAATTGATGACGTGACCACCCAGTCAGCACGGGCTTTTACCGCAGCACTGGTGTTTGCATAGACAACAACGGTGTGATCAGGATGCGCATCACAAAATGCGCTAAATTCCTCTACTGGGCAACCCGTATCAAGGGAACAAGTTGCGCTTAAATCTGGCATAAGGACTCTTTTCTCAGGGCTTAATATCTTTGCTGTTTCTCCCATAAATCGCACACCAGCAACTATTAATAATTCAGCATCGCAGTCTTGTCCATACCGTGCCATTTCCAGCGAGTCGGAAATACAGCCATTACTTTCGTCGGTAAGTCGTTGTACGTCAGCTGAAGTATAGTAATGTGAAATCAGTGTTGCATTATGTTTTTTTAATAAAAATTTAATTAACTCCGTTAGTTCATTTTGTTTCTCAGGTAGAGAGTCACATAAATTCTCAGCACTATTTTTCTGTATTCGTTGTGGCAATATCGATGACGGTAACATTATTGTATTTAGAAATCCTTAAGCTTACGGTCTAAATTTAAATTAGTTTTATAAAATCAATTTTATCTGGGTTTTTTGCAACATAAAGTTTTGCCGGGCGATGCTGCCCATCACGGCGTTGCTCTCCATTTTCAACGATACAATCCAAAGCTAAAATTCTTTTTCGGAAATTACGTTTATCCAAGTTTTCATTCAGGATTATTTCATATATGTTCTGTAGCTCGTGCAGGGTAAATTGTTGTGGCAAGAGCTGTAGTACGATAGTGCTATAGCGAACCTTTGAGATGATACGCTCCAAAGCAGCATCAATAATATTTTCATGGTCAAATGCCAGAGTTGGCAAGCTTGAGACCGGAAACCAGGTTGTTTTTACAGCATCTGACCCTGCCCTTGCATGACTGACATCAGACGAGGCAGCTAAAGCGTAATAAGCAACAGTAATGACACGTTCTCTGGGGTCTCTTTGCGGGGCACCAAAGGTATACAGTTGTTCTAAATAAAGATGACTCAACTTTGTTTCTTCATGTAATTCTCTTGCTGCGCCTTCATTGAGATCTTCATCCATATCGACAAATCCACCAGGCAGTGCCCAATGGTGCTTAAAAGGTTCATTAGCCCGTTGAATTAACAAAATATTAAGTTGATCCTCAAAAATTGAGAAAACGGCAATATCCGTTGTGACGGCGGGATGAGGATAGCGATAGCAATGCATATAATTAATGTTAACTAAGTGTGAAAAATACACTAACAACTTAATAGATCATTTGGTGAAAGTCAAATTGTTTAAAAACGAGTGTGTCGGGCTTTTAACTGAAGGTCAGGTAGTTTAAAGTGCAGCATGATAGAAAATAATTGATTTTATGAGTTTGAGAGGAAAAATGGAATTGAAAAAACTTATTTTGAACGCGTGTATTATGTTAACGCTGGTTTTTGGTGTGATTGGCCATGCAAAATCCGAGGAAACTGCATCAACCCCAGGCCTTGATATTGAGGCCTTGGAAAACAAAGCGGAAGCAGGTGATGTTATCGCTATGCGAGACTTGGGGATGGCGTATTTGTTTGGTAATACTGTTTTTCAAGATGGATTAAAAGCTGAGCTTTGGTTGCTTCAAGCGGCAGAAAAAAACGAAGTGGCCTCTCAGGCTGCACTGGGCTATCTCTATGAGGAAGGCTTGGGTGTCTCAAAAAACATGCAAGCAGCAATCAAATGGTATGGTAAAGCATGTGAACAGGATCACCCTGCAGCGGAGAGTCGGCTTGGTTTTATCCTTAAATCAGGAGAGGGTGGCAAAAAGGATTATAAACGGGCAGTAAAACTGTTAGCACGTGCAGCAGCATGGGGAGATGCCTTTGCACAAGCCAATCTCGGAGATATGTATGAAAAAGGCTTGGGCACTCAAAAAGATTATTCTCTGGCGGCAACATGGTATAGCGCGGCGGCGGCTCAAAATCATACTCAAGCTCAACTCAGGCTAGCCTATTTGCATGAAAATGGCCTGGGCTTGAAAAAGGATTTAGTCAGAGCTTATATGTGGAATGCTATTGCCGGGGTATGGGAAGTAGTCGGTGGAGATGAGCTGCCGGCAAACGACCCTAGGCGGCGATTAAAAAAAGTAATGAGTGAAAAAGACATCATGGATGCAGAAATCCTAGCTACAGACTGGTGGATTGATCATTTTCAAAGTGACGAACCGGTTCAGTGAGGACTTTTTCTCTGCTAGTCTCTGATTTTATAGCCGCTATGCAGCAAATACAGAGTGAAAGAGGCTAAACCCACTAAAAAAGTAACTACGACACCGAGACTGAACAAGGGATTGACATCTGATATGCCAAAAAAACCGTAACGAAATCCGTCTATCATATAAAAAAAAGGATTAAAGTGGGATAGAGTTTGCCATAGTGGTGGTAGCGAATGAATAGAATAAAAAACACCACTTAAAAATGATAAAGGCATGATTATAAAATTAGTGAAACCGGCAAGCTGATCAAATTTTTCAGCCCAAATACCTGCAATGACACCCAATGTACCTAATACAGCACTACTCATTAAGACAAAAATAACAATGTAAAAAATATTAAACAAAGGAAGCTGGACGAAAAAAAGCGCGACAATATAGACGCTCAACCCCACTAAAATACCACGAAGGACAGCGGCTAAAGTGAAAGCAAGATAGATTTCCAGGTAAGATAGCGGTGTGACCATAACGAATATAAGATTGCCCGTTACTTTCGATTGAATAAGACTGGAAGAGCTGTTAGCAAAAGAATTTTGAATCACTGCCATCATAACTAAACCCGGAATTAAAAAGGCGGTATAGCTAAAATCACCAAACACGTCCATACGGCCTTCCAGAACCTGGGCAAAAATAAGCAGATAGAGTAACGCGGTGACCATAGGAGCAAAAAGCGTTTGCAAATAAACCTTGGTAAAACGCATTGTTTCTTTGATAAAGAGAGTTCGGAAGCCTAACCAGTTCATGCTTCATTTCTCTGTATAGTATCGATAAAAATATCTTCTAAATCGACTTGTTCCGTTTGAATGTCGCGAACTGTACACCCTTGTTTTTTCAATTTTTCAAGTAGCTCAGGTAAAGTGATTCGGCTAAGGTCAAACTCAACGGTTATAGAAAGGCGATCTTGTTTGCTAACCAAAGAAATAATGTCTTCTGGTAAGGGCGGTGGCCTTTCTGTAAAAAACAGGGTTGCACTTCGCTGATTGCCAATGCCTTGGTCAAGCAGTGTTGTTGTGCGATCAAGAGCAACAATTTTTCCGTGGTTCAGTATAGCTATCCGCTCACAGAGTGACTCAGCTTCCTCTAAGTAGTGGGTTGTTAATAAAATAGTATGACCTTCACTGTGTAGTTTCTTGATAAAAACCCAGAGAGATTTGCGCAGCTCTACATCAACGCCTGCGGTGGGTTCATCAAGGACAACAACAGGGGGCTTATGGACTAATGCCTGAGCAATGAGTACTCGTCTTTTCATCCCCCCGGATAACGCTCGCATATTTGTATTTGTTTTGTCAGATAACATTAAAGCTTCGATAAGCTCATCAATCCATGCGTTGCAGCGATGATCCAGGCCGAAATATCCCGCTTGAATTTTAAGCACTTCTCTTACTGTAAAAAAAGGATCAAAAACCAGCTCTTGGGGCACAATGCCCAAATTCAACCTGGCTGAACGATAATCTGTCACCACGTCGTGACCCAAAATAGCGATGTTGCCGGAGTCGGCTCGCGTGAGTCCCGACATAATATTCAGCAAGGTGGATTTGCCTGCGCCATTGGGGCCCAGCAAGCCAAAGAATTCGCCTTGTTTAATTTCAAGGTTAATGCCTTTAAGTGCTTCAACAGAAGAGAATGTTTTATGGATACGTTTAACGCTGATTGCAATGCTCATTACATTGATTTTACCGTATATTTTAGAAAAGGGTGTGGTTTTCTTCTGAAATCGCGGTAAACTGAGGGTGCTGACATGTTGAGCAGGGGATTGTTTTCATGCGAAAATTTATTCGTCATCCATCAGATATTCCTATCGAATTTACGGTAGAAAATATCGAGATGACTCGGGATACGTTATCCAACATTAGTGTAGGCGGGCTTTCGCTCCGATCAGAGGATCCTATTGAAGTCGGGTTATTAATCAATGTGACTGTCCCTGCGGTTCGCCCCCCCTTTTTAGCGAAAGGGCGAGTAGCCTGGTGTTTAAAGCGCAAAGAATATTTTGATATCGGCGTGCAGTTTGTGGAAGAAGAAGACACGTATCGAGCTCGTATGGTAGAGCAAGTTTGTCATATTGAACAGTACAAAAAAGATATTATGAAAAGCGAAGGGCGAGTATTGAATGGCAAAGAGGCCGCGCTGGAGTGGATTTCGAAATACGCAGCCGAGTTTCCCGGAATAGAGGGTCGGTAGATTCGGACACTTCAAATACTATTAAATACACCCGCCACAATTATAATTATTTTAACTCAATTTCTACAGGATTCTCACATGAATCAAAGCGCAAAGAAACGAGCATAGTACACTATGTGACGGGAGCTGCAACGCGGAGTCACGCGGAAAAGACCAATCAATGTTAAAATAATGATGACGGAGTACTTATCCCATAGCGTTATGAGTTTCACTGTTAGTGCGTGAAAACACCTAACATTCATAACGCTATGGGCAGAATACTGAATTCAAACGCAAAACATCTGAAAGGGAACAACAGTAGTGGAAAAATCACCGTTAACTGAAGCACAGGAAAATTTTATTTCGAAAGTGGCGGTACGAGTGACTCAGACGAAGACGCTGAATCTTGTGGACGCATTAGGAAGGACTACGTTTGATGGTATAGCCGCACCTGTTGATATGCCACCCTACCCTCGTGCTATCGTTGAGGGGTTTTTAGTTCTTTGTGCGGACACCCAAGGTGCAAGCGAAGCAACCCCTACCAAATTTCGTATTGTGGGCCAAGTCAAGCCGGGAGATGAGCATTGTCCTACCTGGAAAAATGGCGAAGCCATAGAGGTTGTTACGGGTGCAATTACACCTGAATCGGCTGTTGCGGTTGTGAGACCCTGGGATGCTCAGAGGAACGGCGATACGTTTTCAATCACCCGACCCTTCGCCCCCGGGTTTTTTATCGAAGCCCAGGGTTATGACGTACGGGCAGGCCAACTTGTTGTTGAGCAGGGTATGGTATTAGAGGCATTCGACTTAGGCCAACTGGCAGGCATGGGTATCGTCGATGTACAGTGCGCAACACCACCAAAAGTAGCACTATTTTCATCAGGTGATGAAGTCGTACACCACACCGAGCCTCTTAAACCGGGATCTATTCTCGATGGAAATTCCATCATGTTAGCCGCAGCCGTAAAAAAAGCAGGTGGCGAAGCCAACTTTTACGGTATTGTAAAAGATGATTTTGATCATTTTGTAGGTCTTCTGAAAACAGCCTTAAGTGAGAATGATATGATTGTGATCTCAGGGGGAACCGCAGTAGGAGGACGGAATTTTATCTCTGATTTAATCAAGGAAGTGGGAGAGTTAGTGCTCGATGGCGTGCAGATGCGTTCAGGTCGTCCACTGATCATGGGTTTTTCTGGCAATAAACCCTTAGTTTGTGTCGCCGGTCACCCACCTGAAGCCTTAAGAGGATTTCAATTGTTTGGTGCACCAGCAATCGGACGATTGTTAGGCCAGGCATTGATGATTCCAGATGATGCTGCTTGACTCTAGAGACTGACAACCTGGGAGGCCAGTGTTTATTACTCGTTACGGATGCGAGTCAGTTGACGCGTGCTGAGGCTGTTGGCCAGCAATACCAGTTGAATTATGAATTCATTTCCAGTGCTGATTTCCATCTCAAACAGCTGAAAAAGCGTTTTTCGAGCTATCCTTATTTACTTATTTTGGGGGCTGAGGGGTTTGCGTTTTGTGATACAACTCAGCAAACTGCCGGAGCAGTTAAATCGGACTTTTTATCCGGTCAATTTTTTCACCGCTTACGTACTACCGGTATCAAACAAGAGTTATTAGCCAAAGCAGTGGGCATTAAAGCCGGGGAACGTCCCCGTATCCTGGATGCGACGGCGGGCTTGGGTCGGGATGGTTTTTTGCTTGCTTCATTTGGTTGCACCATAACGATGATAGAACGACACCCTATTATCGCCTTATTATTGGCTGATGGCCTGTCTCGAGCGCTAATAGACCCCTCTTTAAGCTTCATTGTAAAAAATAATATTGAATTTTATCAAGCAGAAGCGATCGAACATATGGCGGGGCTTGAATTACACAACAAACCCGATGTTGTTTACTTAGATCCGATGTTTCCTCAACAGAAGTCTTCGGCAAAAGTGAAAAAAGAAATGCAATTGTTTCGTATTGTTGCGGCAGATCATACGGATGCGCCTGGATTGCTGAAATCGGCCTTGCAATGTGCAACTAAAAGAGTGGTGGTTAAGCGACCTTTGCAAGGGGCTACCATCTTGGGAGAGGTGCCCTCATTTCAAATAAAGGGAGTCAGCACTCGTTATGATATTTATCTTGTCACCACTCAGCTCCCCCCTAAGATCCGCCATCTCAGCGTTTAAATTTGATCTGTACTTTAAATTTATAAGTGAATCACACGGTGATTGAAACGCAACGATTTCTCATGTTCTTCTTGGCAATGAATTTTATTGTTAATACCAGTTCGGCTCAAGAGGTCAATGTTTGTATTGAACCTAAAACCTGGCTAACGCCGGTTGATGGTCGTTCTACGCACAAAAACAGGGTGTTGGACGATGTTCTGCAACATAGATTAATTATGTTGGGTGAGCATCACCAAAATACTGAACATCACCAGTGGCATTTAGCCATGATACACGATATCGCAATGCAACAAGAAAATATAGAACTGGCTATTGAAATGCTACCGAGGAGCGCTCAGAGCACCTTAGATCAATGGGTTTTAGGCGAGCTTAGTGAAGAAGAGTTTATTCGAAAGAGTAATTGGAAAAACTATTGGTTCTATGATATCGAACTTTATTTACCCGTATTGCGATATGCAAGAGACAAGAAAATTAAAATTCACGCATTAAACGTAGAACGCAGTCTTCTTAGTGCGGTTTCTGACGTTGGTTGGGATAAGGTACCACAGGAGCAAAGAGAGGGCTTGAGTCAACCAGTCGCAAGTACCAGGCCCTATTTATTTGAACTGGCAAAAAGTTTTAGACGGCATCAACCCATGAAACATGGGAAACAGGACTCGGCTTTAAAAAAAGAAGTAGGCGAAAAATTTTCAAGATTTGTAGAAGTGCAATTATTGTGGGATAGAGCAATGGCAGAAGGGCTGAACGTAGCATTAAACCAACCCCATAAACCGCAAATCGTCTCTATTATGGGCAGTGGTCACATGGTGAACGGCAATGGTGCGATTCATCAGTTTTCAGCAATAAGCGATTTAGTTCCTGTCACGCTTATTCCTTGGGATGATCACTTATCATGTAATGATTTACAGCCTGGTTTTGCAAAATATGTTTATGGTGGACAATCAAGATGATTTTCATCAAGAAATCGACCCTTTTGGCCGATAGAGTATAAGAGGGCGTAAATATAAAAAAGAAATGACGAAATGAGGGCTAATCCTGCGGAGGGATAAGCGATGAAACTTATTTCAGTAGTGGTACTATTTTTCGTATGCTCGATCAATGTTCAAGCATTTGAGTCGCTCTCTAGAGCTTCGGGTGACCCAAAACTGCAAAATTGTTATGGTCTTGCTATGGTGGGTATGGATTCCGTTATTAATTCGCGTCTGGGTGTTCAGCCAGATGATGTTCTACATTTAGCAAGACATTTACAGGTCTCCATGGATGAGACTTATTCCACTGAAATGTTGAATAATATCCTTGATGCTTATCTATGGGATGATTCCCCTCATGCCTACGCAATCAGCGTGTTTTATAAGTGCGCTCAAACCAATAGTGTTATGCGTAGCGCCAATGCTGAGTGATCAGAGCCTGAAAAAAAAAGGCCGAATTGCGCTGATTTTTACGTTCACTGGCTTTGCCCTATCGCGTTAAACAAGAAAGCGGTCGGCGGAAATAGATATCTTAATAAAAATACCAAGTCCCGGTGAACCACCAGCTAAACGCCGATTAAATGTCATCATTAACGACATGAGCACCTGGGACATAGGCATTGAGCTGGGTGACGACAAGACGTGCAAACTCAGCCAAAGAAGCCTCGGCTTCTTTGATATCTCGATTTTCATCAATATAAGTTGTCAAACGTACCATCGCACCATCGGTACGATTTTGTGTCAGTGCGTCCCAAAATAGATACCATTTTACTAAATATTCATTGGTAATCACTCGGCCTCGTTGTTGAAACCAATAATAAACCAATTGACGATTCTCACCTTTTTGAATTTCAACCCGATTAACTCGCAATGTTTTACCATCGACTTGCGCATCTTCAATAGCACGCTGAGAAAACCCTTTCATTTGCCAACCATCTCCGGGAATGCAAGAACGGGGCGAATGCGCCGATTCACCTTTGCGCTGTGAACCATAATAAGCAACATATAAGTTAACGGGAGGGGCTTGATCAGGAATTTCATAATTTGCCAAAATATAATCATCAAATTTAAGTGCATCAATGAATTGCTGTTCCATCGTCGTACGCTGACCCTGCCACTGCGCCAGGTTCATAGGGAAATAGGAAAACTCTTGCCGTTCAGGAGGCAATTCCGCTCTTGTTTGTATATTAGGCACTAATACGGCCACGATAAGTAATACGACCACGCTCACTATAAAAGGCTTGGAAGCATGAAGTTGAGTCGCGCCTTCATTCAATGTTGTTGTCGTTGAAGTGAAAATTCCAAACGCCTCACTAAATGAGCGTTTTGCTCCAGTAAAACGAGCCAATAACGCTATTTCTGCCAATAGAACAGCCATACAAGCCATAAACACAAGCCAACCTTCAAAGTCATGCAAAAAGCCTTCAGCCATGCCTACGCCCCAATACTCTACCAATACGCCAATAACACCGATTCTAAAGCTGTTCATTAAAATAGTCAGAGGAATGCTAGAGAGGAAGATGAGTGCTTTTTGCCATAACGGTGCTTTGAATAAATAAGCACATAAAAAGGCCAAACTCATAAGAGGAAACAAATAACGTAAGCCATTACATGCTTCCACCACTTGTAATTTATAATCGCCCAAGTCAATTACATTGCCCTGCAGATAAACACTTATATTACAAAAACGAATGACGGCGACACCTAACTCAGATGAAATTAACTGTAGTGCGGCTGAAATATTGTTGTAAAGGAAGTTAGGTAGCGGAATCATGAAAAGTAAAAAAACCAAGGCCACCCAGATAATTTTAACGCCTCTCCAGCCAATAAAAGCGAAAACAAGGCCATATAAGGTTAACAAAAAAGCATATTGAACCAAGATATATAAAGTACTCAATTCCCCCATCAAAAATAGAAATAATCCAGCCAGAGTAATGATAACCCCCAACCATGAACCCGAAAATGGTAAGTTTACTAACTCTTCTTTTTTCAGCCACACTAAATAAGCTGAGATCACCGGAATCAAAACACCATGGCTGTATTCTTCTTTATTGAACCAAGCGTTGAACATAGGCTGTAACCCATTATAGAAAATAAGTCCCAAGCCTAAACAAGTTATCGCCACTAGAGCTAAAAGCACAAAAAGGTTGCGATTTTTCAAATTAGAAACAGCGGTATGAGTTGTAGACATAAAAATTTTTAATACATTAAATTAGGGTCTTCTATTTTAAACTTTTTCCTTTACATTTTCAGCCATTTTTTAATAAAAAACACTACAATGAGTTTCAACAAACAAATTGACACTTTAAATATCCACAATACTTACTAACAAACGATGTTTTTATTTATAAAAAAACAAGAGGATGATCTGTTAAATTTAGATTATTGGCTTTAGCTTTGTTACGGTCGGAAAATTAAAATTAGATTTTGCGAAGGCTTCGTACAACTCGCCTGAAATAACTAAATGTCCTATTCACCATCTTAATCTCTATGCCCGTTTGAGACCAGGCTCCAAGGTGACGTTGCTGGTTTGTGAGCACAACAGACACTTCGTTCTTGACTCCTTGGTGATGATGCGTCGCCCATTCATTAAATATATTGATTACTTGTTCAAGCTCAAAACTCATCACGCTGTTTTGACAACGAAAAATGGTATGAGGTGCTAACATTGTTAAACCCACGCCACTCTCCATCAAAACAGCTAAGTTTTCAGGGCGATCATCGACAATGGCGATATTTTCTTTTTTGAAGCCGTACTTGCTTTCTAACAAAGGTACGATAAAACTTTTTCTCAGTCCTTGCTTCAATAACAAGGTATATTGACGGTTCTCTAGCGCTGAGCGAAGAATATCGTGCGCTGTAAAACAAGCAACTAACTTATTTTTGTTGATTTTTAGCGCAGCTAATATTTGCTCTGCCTCACGACGTGAGCGGTGAGTTAAGATAGCGACCGGAAATGTAATTTTTTGAAAAATCTCAACCACATCGGGATGCAAGCTGATAACTTCAGATAAGTCCTGATTACTGGTATCGCCATCCATAGCCAGCACACCATCAATATCAAATAACAGAATATATTCGCTGGCTAGGTTCATTCCAATTTTAAATTATTAGCTTCTAACCAGTGTAAATATTTTTGCAGAGATGGACTGTTGCCGGACCATGGGAAATGTTGTATTTTGCGAGTGATATAAATATCAGGAACAATACCGTGCTGGGCATTGCTGTCATATTTACTTGACCAGGATATGACCGCTGTTGTCATTGTGTTACCGTTACCTTGTTTGAGCGCTTGGCGAACTACATTCAGTGTTTGTCCGGTTTCAATGGCGTCATCGATTATTATGATGTTTTTTTTCTGTATTTGACAGGCCCGCTCCAACTCTGAAAAACCATCAGTGTCCAGTATTTTCAGTCTATCAATTAACCATACCAATGTTTTATTCAGCCAGGGTATCCGATAGCATCTCGAAATAATCTTTAACAGCCAGGGTATCTTTGTTACCAACTCCTTAGCTGTTGTTGCTTTTCTTTTTATTTTCATCATTTTCATTGGGATATTTAGATCATCCGATATAATTTTTGTTATTAACAAGGCACCATTCGCGACCCCGATAACAAGTTCAGGTTTTTCTACACACTCCGATATGCGCGTTGCAAGCTCATGCGACAATTGAGTAGCTTCGCCCATAGTCATAAAAATTTTATCTTCTGTGTGCGTGTATTTTTCAACTATTGTTGCTCTATCCAATATTAAAATCTCCGGCATAAGAAACTAAAATTTGGATCTGATCAAGTTTGTAAGTATCAATAACATTTTCGATGCGAGCTCACTTCTTTTATATTTTTGGGCATTATTCAACGCATTTAACTTAAGGTTATTATAAATTTTTGGGTCATTTTTTAATTTTATAAGTGAATCAAACAACGAGTCAGAATTTTCGGATTCGAACAGCAAACCGCAACCCTCTCGATTAACAATATCTGCTGATTCCCCTGCGACTCCATGTAAAACCGGGATACCCATCCCCATCCCTTCAAATAGTTTTGAGGGGATTACCGTCTCAAATAACGGTGTTTTTTTTAGGTGAATAATAGATAGATCCAGTAGCGACCAATAGCGATGAACTTCCTCTTTAGAAACTGAATCAATAAAGATAACATTATCAAGTTCCATATTCTGAGCCTGATTAACGAGCGCTTGTTTATTGGCGCCGTAACCCAGTAAAATGATGCGAACATCGTTTATATTTTGGTTTTTTAATTTTTTGGCAGTTTCTAATAGCGTCTCAAGAGCATGAGCCATGCCATGTGTACCGATATATCCGGCTACAAACTTATTTTGTAAGCTGTATTGTTTAAGCAGGTCGGGGTCTTTTTTTTCTTGAGGTTTAAATCGTTCTAAATCGACACCATTGGTGATGACATCAATTTTATTGTCCTCTATTCCGCGTTTAATCAGATTTTGTTTAAATGAATGAGTGACAGAAATGATTCGCGATGCCTTTCGGTACAAAAACATTTCGATTTTTTCAAAAAAACGTATAATTAAAGAATCTTTTTTCAGCGCGCCTACCGCTTTAATTGATTCAGGCCATAAATCACGTAACTCAAATATGAATGGAATACGCTTGAGTACACTAACCACGTAACCTGCCATAGCTGTAAATAAAAGAGGAGAGGTTGCTACAACGATGTCGGGTTTTTTCACAAAAGGAGACGCAAAAATAGCGGCTATCATATAACTTACATAGTCTAGAATACGTTTTAAAAACCCTTCATTAGCTGTAATATAAGTCCAAATACGAATGACCTGTATTCCTGCCATCGTCTCTGTTTGCCAAAGTTTATTCCTATAGCCTTCATAAACTTGGCCTTTGGGAAAATTAGGCGCACAAGTAATCACCGTCACTTTATGACCTGCTTTTACCCACTCGCGACAATGTTCAAACGTGCGGCTTGCTGGGGCATTGACCTCTGGAGGAAAGTTATCAGTTAGAAAAAGTATATGCATGCTTATTGCTTATGTATGTTATAATCTAAAGTTATGGGTAAATACCCTGTTGTTTGTAAAACAACGACATCATTCTCATATCTCTTCCCAAACTCAGGGCAATACCAACTTTTTTCGATATTGACTTGATCTGCATTGCTGACCGTAATTTTTGCAATCACATTACTCGCACTATCTAGCAAAGAAACCTCTTTATTATTATTTAGTTGCGCTCTGAAGTTAGGATGAATATGAATAAAGGATTGGCATAAGTGAACCCCTTTGCCGCTGATTATATCAGTAATTACCCATTGATTACGATGGATATATTGAATGCGACGTTCATGAACGGGTTTTCCTTTCAGCTTTTTATAGCCCTCATGTGAACCTTTAAACTGGATAGAATGCTCGTTTTTCTGTTCGATTTTGGCAGTAACAGGTTTTGCTCGTCTTGCAACACGGAAGACGCCCCAAATTTCAGACTGTTCTTCATTGTCGATCATTACGGTGTTGTGCGCTCGTGTACTGCGTACATATCGCCTCAATTCACTGTTTTCGTAATCATGCACCCCACTATCAACAACGGTGCGCTGACCATTCAGTGCCAGCTCATAGCTCAAAGTATCACAATGTGCATGGCCGGGCTGATAATCTGGGCCCACATCACCGCAATCAATCACCATCATATCTTTTTCATTTTTGATAATGTAATACCCTGTGTCAGGATAGCTTTTAATCGCAAAATCCTGAAGAAGCGGTTGCTCAAACGAGCGCCCAAATAATCGTTGCGCATACGCATAAAGCTGTACAGGCTTAGGTGCAATAGCAAATGCAGAATCATTAAACAAGCTGATTTCACCATCTGGTAATGTTATATTTTTTAAAAATTCTAGTGCTTTAATTATTTTTTCTTTAATAAATACAAGCAATTTATGATCCACAATTTCATTTGCATTCAAAATATTATAAAGATCTAAATAGTCCTCTGTCACTATACAATGGTACATAGGACTACGCTCATAATGCCCCCCATCAGGCAACAACTGCTCATCTGCTTCTGCCTTGATGATATCAAGCCCTTTATTCAACCATCTACTGGCATCGATACCTTCAAAATAAACGCCCGCAAATACCAAAGCCTTAGCATTTTTCAAATAATGATTCGCCAGAATATGATATTCAATATTTTTCTCCAACCAGGTCGCTTGCAGAGCCAAACTATCCAACCACTGTTGTTTTATCTCTTTTTTATCAAAAAAAGTAAAATATTTAATCCAATTAACAATTCTTAACGAAGCCGTATAAGGCTCCCATCCATCTCCTGTACCTATTGGGTTATGTTCAATCCAGCTATCGATTAAATTAACTTTATTTACCGAGCTTCGCTTAGTTTCTAAAAGATAATCAAAATAATGGAGGTTATAGCGCCATAGTTTAGGCATAGCCTCATCAAGCCAGTTTACTTCTGAGTTATACTGCTTTTTGACGTTAAGAAAAGTAAACGCGTTATCGCCAAAGCTATTTTCCGATTCGATAAATAGCACTAAATCAAACTGAGAGTTAATAGAAATGTTGTCTGGAAGCTTAACTTTTGTTCGACCGGAAGGGATAATGCGACGAATCAAAAAAAAATAAAGTTGCTTGCTTGTAAGATAACAAACTGTCCCAAATAGAAGACATAATTTTTGGATACGAGTTTCTTTTACCATAGCTGCAACCATCGCTTCATACAAAATACTCCGTAATAAATATTCGGTCAACCCCGCTGCTAATGTAATCAGCGTGTTAGCTTATTATTGAATTGACGGCAGAGGAGGTAAACCATATGCCCTTAATCAATGCGCTCTGTTTTCCAGAGAACCCAAAACCCAGTCTGCCGCTTTGTAACAAACGCCAGTAAAACCTTCTAGTATCAACTGACGACCACTATTTTTTTAGTTTTAGGGGTTTTCCTTTTTTTATTCAGCCATAACTTACCATTGTGTTATATTCTAAATGAATCGCATCAAAAAAGAGAACTTTAACATTAGCCTTTATTATAAGTTTCCATGAATTTTTCGAAATAGTGAACGGAATTTTCTTGTGCTTCTCGATCCGAGTTGCCGGATACTAACTTTGGCTTTTTGTAGATGTAACCTTCTCGATGTAATAAATCTCTCATACCACTTACTCGAATAACTTACATTAAAAATGATTGAATACAAAGTCAATGATCGCACCCGTAGTGAGACAAATAGTGTTGTCTAATTATTGACTGTCCATATGAGGTTAACATACTCCACTGGGTGTCTAGAATAACTTAGTATGCAAAAGTGCTTTATTCCGCATTGTTGATATTTGTTGACGTAAGATCGTAATGTCTCGCCATCAAGCAGCGACGCTTTTTTGACAAACACCGATATTGTCTAACGCTCAGCACGATGAGTCGTTTTTAGATCTTTCACTTCCTGTTTCTTCAGATGACACTTTTTCATGAGCCAGAAAACTAGGGGATACGTAATAAAATATCAAGTACTCGCAACACCTCAATTTAAGACGCTATGGGCAATACATAAATCACAAAGAGCTAAAAAAATTATGCTAAGAAAACGAAAGGTAGAAAATATCAGGTAGAATGCTTATGCTTTCTCCTTTGCTATTATTTATACCCATGGCTTAGCTTTGCTATGGTCTATCGCAGCGCTGGGGTTCATTCGAATAATAATTAGTAAAGTTTCTATCAAATAATTTAAAAAAAAATCTTAGGAAGTTACATCATGTGTGGTATTTGTGGAATAGTAGATTTTACATCTACGCCTGTTTCTCGAGAAGAAGTAAAGGCAATGAATCGCACTCAGTTACATAGGGGGCCTGATGCCCAGGGAATCTACTTCGACAATAATGTAGGGCTTGGTCATACGCGACTCAGCATTTTGGATTTAAGCGATGCAGGTAAGCAGCCCATGCTGTCATCCGACGGCAAAGTTATACTGGTCTTTAATGGTGAAATTTACAACTTTAGAGAGATAAGAAATGATCTGGAAAAATGTGGAGTAAAATTTAGAAGTCATTCAGATACTGAAGTTTTACTACATGCGTACCTTTTATGGGGTAAAGATTCATTTCTTCGGCTAAATGGTATGTTTGCATTTGCTATATGGGATGCACGTGTCGAAGAACTTATCCTGGTTCGCGACAGACATGGCATTAAGCCGCTTTACTGGCATTCCAATAATTCAGGTCTTACATTCGGCTCAGAAATAAAAAGTATTTTAGCAAGAGGCAGAATTCCAAAGAAAATTAATTATAAAGGCCTTCATGAATATTTTTATTATGGTAATTGCCTTGGCAACAAAACTTTATTTAAAGACATCCAAAAGCTACGGCCCGGCTATTTCATCAGTTTAAATAAAGAAAGAATAAAAATAGAAAAATATTGGGATCCATGCAACCTGAATTCGAACGAAGCTACTGAAAATGCTGCAATTGAAGGCGTGCGTGACCGATTAGATAAGGCTATTCATAGGCAATTGGTGAGTGATGTCCCTGTAGGGGTATTCCTAAGTGGCGGTATCGACTCTTCTTGTATAACGGCGTACGCGTCACGTTATTATGGCTCTGGTTTGCAAACATTTTCAGTTGGCTTTGATTTCGACAAAGGAGCAAATGAACTCCCTAAAGCAAAAGAAATTGCAAAACTGTTTGGTACTGATCATAACGAGCTACATGTTGAAGGATATCAGCTACCGGAAGTTATAGAACAGCTCGTACGCAGCCATGATGAACCGTTTGGAGATGCTGCGGATATTCCTTTATTTTTATTGTGCCAACAGTTGAATGGAGCACCTAAAGTTATTTTGCAAGGCGATGGTGGTGATGAAATATTTGCAGGGTATAGAAGGTATAAGCTACTCTCCGCTGAACGAACCCTGAGGGCAATGGCAAGAACTATTATTCCACTTCATAACATCCTTCCAAAAAATAAACAGTATTATAAGCGTGCGCGTATGCTGGAAGCGCTCAAACAGCAAGACCCAGCCTTACGCATGGCTTTACTTCTCACCCAGGAAACTTTAACCGAACCCCCCACTCGTTTATTAAGCAAAGAGTGGCAAGAAAGTATTATCGAGCATGATCCGTTTGAGGAGTATCGTATACAGAACGAGCGTTTTAAACACCTGGATGCAGTACAAAAAATGCTTTATGTAGACACACAAATTATACTTCCCAATACCTTTCTCGAAAAAGTCGACAAATCGACTATGGCGCACAGCATGGAGATACGAGTTCCACTCCTGGATAACGAACTCGTAGATTATGTTTCCCAGTTACCATCAAGCTATAAAATCAAGTTTGGCAAAAAAAAATACATTCTAAGAAAGGCTCTCAGAGGTGTAATACCTGATAAAATTTTAGACGCACCAAAAACAGGGTTTGAAGTACCCTATTCCTATTGGCTGCAAGGGCCGTTATGTGATTATATGAAGTCAGTTCTTTTCGATGAGTCGATCACCAAATTAGGAATATTCAATAATCGTGAACTACGGCGTTGTGTTGATTTACACGTTAGTGGTCAACGCCAGTTTGGTTATTTGTTGTGGAAAATGCTAAATCTTGCACTGTGGTTAAAAATGTATGAACCAGAAACGTAATAATTCTAATAAGTGTAAAATTTTAGTCAATGGTCCCCGTATAGGTTTACCAATCCCATCGATTAATGAACCTAAGGGAGGCGTCGTAACTGCATATCGTATGCTGCTATTAGGTTTCCAGTCTGATTGTTTTTTACTAAAGCCCTGTTTTTATACTCTAGCTAAGAAAGGTCGTAGTTCGATATTAAGCTCGGTTAACCGTTTATTTTGCGATATATTTACACTTATAGCCAATCGGCCTGGCTCATCAGGACTGCACATATTCGGACAATATAGAACTGCAATTTATAGAGAGTTTATTTTATTATCCGTTGCAAAAATTATATTTCTGCCTGTTTTATACCAAATAAGAGCGGGGGAGTTTATTAACTGGTATAAAGGGACATCACGCATAAAAAAAAAATTAGCACATTATATACTGAATAAGTCTCGAGTCATAATTTGTGAAGGTCAGCCTTATGTCGAGTTTCTGCAGAAAAACATGCAGCTTAAATCGACATATTTTCCAAATTATGTTCTACAAAATGAGATCCCCGTCGACATTCCTAAACGCCTTACACGCAAAATAATCAGTGTAATTTACACTGGAGCAATTGTTGAACAAAAAGGCGTATGGCAAACAGTGCTTGCTTGTAACGAAATTGCAAAGAAAGGCATTGGTATCAAACTAACCTTGGTAGGGAATGAGCATCCAGATATGGCTCTAAAGCTAGACAATCTGACCGACCTTCATGCAAATTTTGAATTGGTACGTATAGAAGCAATAAATCGTAGTGAAATAATGTCACTATTAAAAAATAGCGACATTTTTTGCATGCCAAGCCACTATCCTGGCGAAGGTCATTCTAATGCTGTTAATGAAGCTATGATGTGGGGGCTGGTTATTATATGTACACGACAAGGGTTTCTTGAAACAATTCTTGGAGAAGATGGTGCATATTTTCTGGATGAAGGAAGTAAAAACGAAATTGTCGAAACATTAAGCTATATACATGACAATAGAAAAAATGCATGCGAGCGAGCACACAATGCACGGAAGCGTTTAATCGATTGCTATAATAGTGATAAAGCTTTTACAAAGCTTGAAGACGCGTACGCGGAGCTTGTTTATGGTTAGTCATAATGTAAACTACGAGTTATAACTTAATCTATGATGCTAAGTACCCTAAAGCAATGTTTTGCTTACAAAAGGATAGCGCTGAATTGCTCGCTTTTTATGACTTTCCAGCACTACACTAGTG